>Ga0193729_1000005_pt1 | contig 141850 bp, 143 predicted proteins | sample U1c2metaG_FD_143036 | JGI IMG/M metagenome (GOLD analysis project Ga0193729, IMG submission 143036) | Soil microbial communities from a riparian zone of the East river system, Colorado, United States - U1c2 | ecosystem: Environmental > Terrestrial > Soil > Riparian zone | place: USA: East...
GGTGGATGTGGGGGCGACGGTGCTGGTGGTGGTGACGGCGTCGAATAGTGTCGGGTCGGGCAGCGCGAGCTCGGCGGCGAGTGGGGTTGTGAGCGCGGCTGCGGGTTGTTCGCCGCGGTCGTCGAGCTATAGCAGCGGTGTGCTCGGGACGGCCGGCTTGGTGGCGTATTGGCGTTTGGGCGAGGCGTCGGGAACGGTTGCCTGTGAGAGCAAGGGCGGGTTGAACGGCGTCTACCAGTCGGGGACGACGTTGGGTCAGCCGGGTGCTTTGGCCGGTGATCCGGACACGGCGGTTGCGTTCAACGGGAGCTCGGGTTGGGTGCAGGTTCCGCAGAGTTCCGTGCTCAATGTGGGTGATCGGTTCTCGGTCGAGGCGTGGGTGAAGCGCGGCTCTGTCGGCGGTTCCGCCAATCAGGTTGTGGCTGCCAAGCAGAGCGGGGGTTGGGTGTTGCAGTTCAATCCGAGCAATCAGTTGGTGTTAAGGAAGTCGGGCGTGGGCGATGTGGTGGCGTCGACGCGAACGGTGACCGATACGACGAGCTGGCATTTCGTGGCGGCGACCAAGGATGGCGCCGCGGTGAAGCTGTATCTGGATGGGGTCGATGTGACCGGGACGGTGGCGAATCAGACGATGGTCGACAACACGTTGCCGTTGGCGATCGGGCAGAGCTCGTCGATCGCATTCTTCAACGGGCTGATCGACGAGGTCGCGCTCTACAACACGGCGCTCTCGGCTTCGCAGCTGTCGGCTCATTACACGGCGGGACTGCCGCCGGCGCAGGCGCCCTCGAATAGCAGTGCGCCGGTGGTGTCGGGGACGGCGCAGGCGGGTCAGACGTTGTCGGCGTCGACGGGTACGTGGGCGGGGACGCAGCCGATTTCGTATGCGTACCAGTGGCGGCGCTGTACCGCCGCGGGCGCTCCCTGCGTCAGCATCACCGGGGCGACCAATTCGAGCTACCAGCTCGGCTCGCCGGACGTGGGGGCGACGCTGCTGGTACTGGTGACGGCGTCCAACAGTGGCGGCTCTTCGACCGCAACCTCCGCCGCAACCGCTGCCGTTGCACCTCTTTCGAGCCCCCCCGGCGATCCCGTGATCGCCGCTGCGGGGGATATCGCCTGCGACCCGGCGTCACCGTCCTTCAACGGCGGGGCCGGCACCTTGAACGGGTGTCAGCAACAGGCCACCTCAAATCTCCTCGTCGGGCAGGGATTCTCGAGTGTCCTAGCACTCGGGGACAACCAGTACGAGTGCGGCGGCTACAACGCATTCTTGCAGGCGTATGACCCCAGTTGGGGCCGTGTCAAGGCAATTACCCACCCGGTGCCCGGGAACCACGAGTACCAGGGGTCCGGGGGGACCGATTGCGACCCGACGCACAGCGCGAATGGGTACTTCATGTACTTCGGCGCGGCCGCCGGCGACCCGACAAAGGGCTATTACTCATTCGACGTCGGCAGCTGGCACGTGGTCGCACTCAACTCGAACTGCCTCTACATCGGAGGCTGCGGGCCCGGCTCGCCGGAGGAGACGTGGTTGCGGGCGGACCTTGCGGCTCATCCGGCCAGCTGCACGCTGGCGTACTGGCACCATCCACGCTTCACCTCGGGTTCCGTCGGTGACGATTCGGAGGTAGCGGCATTCTGGCAAGACCTCTACGCTGCGGGTGCGGACATCGTTCTCAACGGGCACGCGCACGGATATGAGCGTTTCGCTCCGCAAGACCCGAGCGAGCAGTACGATCCATCGCGCGGCCTGCGCGAATTCGTCGTGGGCACGGGCGGCGAGGACTTCCAGACGTTCGCCACCTCTAAGCCTCTGTCCGAGAGCCGGCAGGGCGATTCGTTCGGTGTCCTGAAGCTGACGCTTCACGCCACGGGCTACAACTGGCAGTTCGCATCAGTCGCGGGCGCGTCATTCGCCGACTCTGGCGCGGGGTCCTGCCACTAGCCGCGTCGTTCCGTACCGCGGCCCGGCGTCTGGGGTCTCGGAGATTCGGAGGGACGCTGCGGTCGGCGGATCCGCCGCTGTCAGCAGCCGTCAGACGTTGTAGATGGCTGGCTTGAACGCCGACAGGGAACCCCGCATCCACTCGATCGTCCGGCGAAGTCCCTCTTCGAACTCGACGTGCGGTTTCCAGCCTAGTAGCGCCTCCGCCTTCTGCGGATCCGCAACCAGGCGCTCGACCTCGCTGTCGACCGGGCGCAGTCGATCACTGGTCACCTTGATCGGCACGTCTCGTTCGACCAGCCGCGCGACGCGCTCGACGACATCAGCGATCGAGATCTCGATGCCTGTCCCGAGGTTGATCACTTCGCCCAGAGCCGCGTCTACCTCAGCACAGCGCATCATTCCTCCGACCGTGTCTCCGACGTAGACGAAGTCGCGCGTCGTAGAGGTGGATCCGAGTTCGATCACGTCGCGGGACAAGGCCTGGCTGATGATCGTCGGGATCACCGCTCGCGCAGTTTGTCGCGGCCCGAACGTATTGAACGGCCGCACAATGGCAACGGGTGTGTCGAACGAGTGCCTGAAGGACAAAGCCAGCTGATCGGCGCCGACCTTCGTCGCCGCGTATGGCGACTGTGGGTGCAGAGGGTGCTGCTCGTCGATTGGGACTCTCAATGCGGTTCCGTAGACCTCGCTCGACGAGGTATGGATGACGCGGGAGACATCGAGGCGCCGGGCAGCCTCGAGGATGTTCAGGGTTCCCACCACATTGGCGGCGACGAACTCACGAGGATGCTGGTACGAGTATGGAATCGGAATCAAGGCGCCAAGATGCAAGATCGTGTTGCATCCCTGTGCTCCCCCAAAAACCGCATCTGGATTCGTCAGATCGCCGCGGAAGATTTCAACGTCGTGCAGCGTCTCCGGATCGATAGCTTCCAGCCAGCCATAGTCATTGCGAGAGTTGTAACGAACGAAGGCGCGAACTGACGCCCCCGCATGAACGAGGGCCTCAGTCAAATGGCTACCGATGAATCCAGCGGCTCCAGTGACGAGTACCGGCCGGCCTGTCCAGAAGGAACTCGCCACTGCGGGGGACCCATCGCCGGGCTTCTCAATGCGGTCGGCCATCTTCTAGCGGACCCGATCTCCCGGGCTCGGGTCAATCCCCAATACTTGTTGGCCTACGGGGTTCACCTGCATCGATCTTCTCGTTCACCAGATATATGGAGACCCCTGCTTCCCGCACTCCATTTGCGAGCATCCAGAAGCTGGCCAACATCCCGCGGGGCAATACGCACGCTTCTTTCGTCTGCAACCCGTGGGCGGAAAGCATGCGCTATAGAAACGACGGCAGGATCTTCGGTCGTGACGAAGCCGATGTTCAAGCGTACCCCCATTCAGCGAGCGCCATGTCGTAGCCTCCGACCTCGGCTGAGCTTAATCGGAACCCACCTTCCGCATTCGAAGAGCTCCGTTCGCCCGTGCCCAGGGTGCGTGGGGTCGATTCTGTGATCATGGAGGCGTGCTGCTCGCCGTCGACGTCGGTAACACACAGACCGCCTTCGGTCTGTTCGAGAGTTCCGATCTCGCCGACCACTGGCGGATTGCGACCGAACGGAACCGGAGCGGGGACGAGTTGGGCGCTCTCTACAAGAGCTTCCTCGACCTGAGCCGCGTCGACGGGATCTGCCTCTCGTCGACCGTGCCGCAACTCGTTCGCTCCTATCACGAGTTCGTAAAGCGATACACCAAGGCCGAGCTGCTCGAGCTGGTCCCTGGCGTGAAGACCGGCATTCCCGTCCGTTACGACGATCCGCGCGAGGTGGGGCCCGACAGGATCGCAAATGCGGTCGCGGCCGCGGAGCGCTACGGCGCCCCTTGCATCGTCGTCGACTTCGGCACTTCCACGAACTTCGACGTCGTCTCGGCCGACGCCGAGTACGTGGGCGGCGTCCTGGCTCCCGGCATCGAGACTTCCATGGACGCACTCTTCGCTCGCGCTGCGCGGCTGCGCACGATCGACTTCGTGGAGCCGGAGACCGTCATCGGGAGGACGACGGTCGCGAGCTTGCAGTCAGGGCTCGTCTACGGCTTCGCCGGTCAGGTCGACCGCATCGTCGAGGAAATTCGCGGCGAGCTCGAGGCCGACGCGCCGGCGATCGCGACCGGCGGTCTTGCGGAGCTGATTGCGCCGCATGCGCGAACGATTGGAGATGTCGATCCGTTCCTGACGCTCGAGGGCCTTCGGCTCGTGTGGAACCGGAACCACCAACCATAGGCGCCAGAAATCGGAAACGTTCTCGTTCTGACAAGACTTCGGTTTCGTCATCTGAGGCGACCTTGTGTCACCCACCCAGAGTTGTTGAGGGAGTGCTGGCCTGCTTGGGCAGCTTCGCTCTGCTTTAGCCGCCGCCGTAGATCGAGATCGGCATCGAGTCCAGCAGGATCTCGTCCGCTGCATCCGGCAGCTCCGCCTGCAGCCGCTCGATGATCTCCACTGCGCCCGGCGCCGCTGCGAACAGGCGCGTCACGACCTCGTCCGTCGTCTCGAGCTGCACCACTTCCTGTTTGAACGATTTCGGGAACCGCCCGCGCCCGAGATACCAGCCGTAGAACTTCTTCAAGAATCCCGACGCGCGCTGCTCGCCGAGCTCGCGCACGGTTTCCCGGACGAACAGGATGAGCTCCGCTGCGACCTCCTCGCGCGATGGTTCCGCACCGTCTCCATCGACGATCTCGCGCAACGCCCACGGATTGCCCTGCGCGCCCCGGCCGACCATCACGGCAGCTGCTCCTGTCATCGCGAGCACGCTCTGCGCACGTACGCGTGACGTGATGTCCCCCGAGGCGATCACTGGCACGTCGACGAGCTCCACGAGCTCGGTTGTCAGCGCGTGGTCGGCGGTGCCGGTGTACATCTGTTTCGCAGAACGCGGGTGCACCGTGAGCGTCGCCGCTCCCGCCTCGACCAGTTGCGGCCCGACCACGAGACATGCACGCGACCCGTCCTCCAACCCGCGCCGCATCTTCACCGACACGGGGACATCGACGGCGCACGCCACCGCGTCCACGATGGCGCAGGCCCGCCCCGGATCCTCGAGCAGTGTCGCTCCGGCCCCGGTCCTCGTCACCTTCCGAACGGGGCAGCCGAAGTTGATGTCGACGATGTCCGCGCCGGCGGCGACCACCATCCGCGCCGCCTCCGCCATCACGCCTGGCTCCGACCCGAAGATCTGGATCGCCAGCGGATGCTCGTCCCTGCCCACGCGTAAATAGCCCAAAGTGCGCTCGTTTCGATGCTCGAGGCCGGCACAGCTCACCATCTCCGAGCAGACGAGCCCGGCTCCGTAACGCCGTCCCTGGCGGCGAAAGGCCTGCACAGAGACACCGGCCATCGGGGCGAGCACGAGCCTGGTGGGGATCTCGACCCCACCGATCCACCAGGACTCCCGAAGATCTACCTGCACAGAGGCGAAAATAGTACCCGCGCGCCCGTGTTGACGACCCTCGCGCGGATAGCTACCATTCCCGCCCGCGACGGCGCCCTTGCGCCGCGCTTTTTCTTCTGAAGGGGTGCATCAGCAGTGAAGGAAGTCATCCTCACACCCGAGGGTTACGAGAGGCTCAAGAGCGAGATCGAGGAGCTCTCGACGACGAAGCGCCGCGAAGTGGCCGAGCGGATCCGCATCGCGCGGGAGTTCGGCGACATCGCCGAGAACGCTGAATACGACGACGCCAAGAACGAGCAGATGCTGCTCGAGCACCGCATCGCGACGCTCGAGGAGCGCATGCGCGACGCGCGTGTCATCTCGAAGAAGGACATCGCGAAGGATGTCGTCTCCGTCGGCTCGAAAGTGAAGCTCCGCGACGTGGCCGCCAAGGAGACGATCGAGTACCACATCGTCGGCTCGGCGGAGGCCAACCCGGCGGAGAACAAGCTCTCCAACGAATCGCCGGTCGGCAAGGCGATCATCGGCAAGAAGAAGGGCGAGACCGTCGAAGTCACCGCTCCACGCGGCAAGATGAAGTTCAAGATCATGGAGATCAAAGCAGCGTGACCGCCGAAGAAAGTCCGGCGTGCTACGCACGCCATGATGACTTTCCTCGGATAGCGCCCTAGAGCCGACCCGGCCGAGCCGGGCAAAGCCCGCCGCGGCGGCGAAGGGTTAGCCTCTGGGGATGTTCGAGCGCTTCGCCGAGCCGGCTCGACAGGCCGTCGTCCTGGCGCAGGGCGAAGCAAGGACACTGCGGCACAACTACATCGGGACCGAGCACCTTCTCCTCGGCCTCCTGCGGGAGGGCGGTACTGCTGCGCGTGCTCTTGATGGGTTCAATGTGACGTTGGCAGCAGTTCAGGCACAGGTCGCACGGATCGTAGGGCAAGGCGACGAAGTCACTACAGGACAGATCCCGTTCACGCCGCGCGCCAAGAAGGTGCTCGAGCTCTCGCTGCGCGAGGCGCTGGACAGTGGCGACAACTACATCGGGCCCGAGCACATCCTGCTCGGCATCGTTCGTGAAGGTGACGGCGTCGCCGCGCGCATCCTCATGGATTTCGCTCAACTCGAGGAGATTCGCACTGCGACCCTCGCTGTTGCGGCCGGCCGGCCGAGAGGGGAACGGGCGTCCAGGTCTCAGCTATCGATGCTGGCGCCCGAGGTGATCGAGGAGCTGAAGCTGACGAGGGCTGTGGTCGGAAGCACGAAAGCCCTTTCGCTCCTGCTAGTCGGATGGATGTTGTTCGCCGTCGCGCTCGGCGTCGGCGTGTTGATCGGTTGGGCGATCTGGGGCTAGTGACGTCCCGTCGGTCGCTCGCCCTCTGTTACCACGCCGTTTCTCCTACCTGGGAGCATCGGCTTTGCATCCAGCCTGCCCTACTGCTGCGACAGGTTCGAGCACTGTCGCGGTTCTGGAAAGTGCACGCGACCTTCGACGACGCATTCCGCAGCGCCGCGACGGTCTTTCCGGCGCTCCAGCGGTTAGGAGTGACCATCGAGATCTTCGTCTGCACCAGATACGCGCTCGTGGGCGCACCGCTGACGATTCCGGAGCTTGCCGGCGACGACCCGGCCCAGCTGGCGACCATGAGCTGGGACGAGCTCGGCGAGCACGCGGCGCGCGGCATCGCGATCGGCTCGCATGCGGTGTCGCATCCGCATTTGACGACGCTGTCCGGCGACGAGCTCCGCCGTGAGCTGCGCGAGTCGAAGCAGGAGATCGAGCATCGCCTTGGCCGGCCGTGCGCCGACTTTGCGTATCCGTACGGCGAGCACGACGGGCGAGTGCGTGCGGAGGCCAGGACAGCGGGATACGCACGCGGATACGCGCTTCGCGGTTCGAAATCGGACGCATACGCCGGGTCTAGGCTCGATCTCTATCGTCGACACAACGTGCCGTGGGCCCTGCTCAGAGCTCTCGAGGTCACGCTCCTGTGATCGATCTCCACTCGCACATCCTCCCGGGGCTCGACGACGGGGCCGAAGACGCCATCGCAGCGACGCCGAACGTCCGTGAGGACTACCCGACGACTGCCGATGCGATGGAGCGGGGGCGTCGGGAAGCTGCGGGCCGTGCTCGAGCGCGAGGGCGTCGACCTCGAGCTCCTACCGGGTGGCGAGGTCTCGCTCGAACAGCTCGACCGCCTCTCGCACGACGAGCTGCGCCGCCTCGGGCTCGGAGGCAATCCGAAGTACCTGTTGGTCGAAACGCCGTACTGGGATTGGCCGCCGCTCTTCGGCGAGATCGTCTCGCGGCTCCGCTCGTTCGGCATGACTCCGGTGATGGCACATCCGGAACGGAACCCGCGATCCAGGCTGACCTCGCAGAGGTGGCGAGCCTCGTCGACGCCGGCGCTCTCATCCAGGTGACGGCCGCTTCCCTCGACGGCCGGCTTGGATCTCGGACGCGCGCAAGCGCGCGCAAATTGGTGGATGCCGGGCTCGTGCACATGGTTGGCAGCGACGCGCACACTGCCGACATTCGCGAGGTGGGTCTGTCCGGAGCCCGCAAGGCGATCGGCGACGAGCCCCTCGCAAGCTGGCTGACGGAATCGGTCCCGGAGGCCATCGTTCGTGGCGAGCCGCTTCCTCCGCGGCCTACGCCCACGAGACGGCCCGGTCTCTTGGCGCGCCTGCGCGGCGGTTAGGCTCTCGCGCGTGCTGCCGAAACGCTTTCCGGACCGGGAAGAGATCTCCACGGTCCGAACCGAGGCGGCCGAGCTCGAGCCCGGTGCGGAGGGCGACCAGCAGCATCGGCTCGCGGGTCGCGTGCTCGCGCGGCGCGACATGGGGAAGCTCATGTTCCTCGATCTCGTCGACCGCAGCGGACGGATCCAGCTCCTCGTGCGTCCGGATGATCTCGGCGGCGTGAACGTCGACCTCGGCGACATCGTGGGCGCTGCCGGCGTCGCGACGAAGACGAAGCGGGGGGAGCCTTCGCTGGCGGTTCGCGAACTGACGGTGCTCGGCAAGATCCGCACGCCCTTACCGGACACCTTTCACGGCCTGACCGACACCGAGGCCCGCTACCGCAAGCGCTACCTCGACTTGCTGATGAACGATGACGCCCGACGCGACGCGCTGGTGCGCTCGCGGATGATCGCGGCGATTCGCGCGTACTTCGACGGAGAGGGGTTCATCGAGGTCGAGACACCGATCCTGCAGCCGCAGTACGGCGGCGCCTTCGCCGAACCGTTCGTCACGCATTCGAACTATCTCGACCGCGACGTCTACCTCCGCATCGCCGACGAGCTGTACCTGAAGCGACTGATCGTCGGCGGTCTCGAGAAGGTGTACGAGATCTCGAAGGACTTCCGCAACGAGAGCGTGTCCTACAAGCATTCGCCGGAGTTCACGCAGCTCGAGTGGTACGAGGCCTACGCCGACTATCAGGACACGATGGAGCGTACCGAGGCGCTGGTGGAACGAGCGGCGCAAGAGGCGATCGGGACGACAAAGGTCACGTTCCGAGGGCACGAGATCGATCTGGCGCGACCGTGGAAGCGCGTGAAGTTCGTCGATGCGCTCGAGGAAAAGGACGCGTGGTCGCGCGATCCTGAAGAGCTGCGCGCGAAGCTCGACGCCGCCGGCGTCGACGCGAGCCACGACAAGACGTGGGCCCAGCTCGTCGATCACGCGTACTCGCACTTCGTCGAGCCCGAGCTGACCCAGCCGACGTTCGTAATCGACTGGCCGATCGAGATGTCCCCGTTCGCTCGCTCGACCGACGATGATCCTGCGCTCGTCGAGCGTTTCGAGGCGGTCGTCGCCGGGATGGAGTTCGCGAACGCTTTCAGCGAGCTGAACGACAGCGTCGAACAGGCTGAGCGGTTCGCGATGCAGGCTGCCGAGAAGGCCGCGGGCGACGTGACCGCGGAAGCAGGCGATCCGGATTACGTCGAGGCGCTCTCCTACGGCATGCCGCCGACGGGCGGTTGCGGCATCGGCATGGACCGGCTTGCGATGGTGCTGACGGGCCGTGACACGATCCGCGACGTCATCCTCTTTCCGGCGCTGCGCGAGCGCGGATGACCGCCCTCAACGTGGTGGCCGCTCGCCGCTGGTGGCCGCTCGCGCTTGGAGTCCTGCTCGGAGTGCTCGCCGGTGTCCTCGTGTCGTTGCTGGGGTCGGGCACACGCCGGGCCGAGGCAGCCGTGTTGATCTCCTCACCGGCCGGACCGGCGGCAGTGACTCCAATGCTGCCGAACCTTCGGGAGCTTGCGAGGAGTGGGGTCGTCGCGGCCAACGTGCAGAGCACGCTGCGCCTGAGGACCTCGGCCCCGGCATTGCTTCGGCGGCTGAACGCGACGGTGCGGCCGCAGTCGGAGGTGATCGCGATCTCCGCGACCGACAAGGTCGCCGACCATGCGCGCCAGATCGCGCAGGAGGCGGCCGTCGTCTTCACGCAACTAGTAGAGGTGCGCTTCGGCACGGGGAAGCCGGCGCTGCATGCGGCTGTGCTGGATTCGGCGCACGCGTTGGGCGGGCCCGATCGCCGCTTCGTGCGGAACGGGTTGATCGGCGGGCTCGTAGGGTTGTTGCTCGGCTCAGCTTCGCTGTTCGTGATCGCAAGCGGCAGGCGAGGGGTCGTTGCCGCTGGAGGAGGCGACGGTGACGTGAGCAAGCGTGAGCGTCTTCTCGACCAGCGCGTGAAGGGCGTGACTGCCCGGGAGCGTGCACTTGCAACCCGAGCCGGAGAGCTCGCAAAACGCGAGCAGAAACTCGAGGCGCGCGCCGCCAAACTCGCCGCAGACGAGCGCGACATTGTCACGCGTGCAGACGAAGTGGCGTCCAGCCAGCAGGAACTCGCTGACCGTGCGACCGAGCTCGCCGCGAGCCAGGCCGAACTGGAAGTGCTCGATTCCGTTCCGCATTCGCCAGTACCAGTGCCTGCACTGGTGACCGAAGCCGAGCCTGCCCTCCCTGCTCGGGCCGGAACATGGAATCTCAACGACCTGCAAAGGGCGGTTGACGGCCAGACGGACGCCACACCGGAGGAGCTCGAGAACTGGCGGACCTACCTGTACTTCGTCCGCGAGCACGCCTCGCCCGACGGCTCACTGCCGCGTTCTATGGATGCGCTGATCGCCGACGTCTTTGCAGAGGTTCTTCATCCCAGCGGCCCGTCCTGAATTGCTCCGCAGGAGTCCTCCTTCGGCGTTTATGTCACATCTATGCTGATCCGTGTGAAGACGAGCGAGAGAGCGGGGCCCCTGAACAGGGCGCGCTGGTTCCCGCAACAGGTCGGGAGTCGGATCGCGGCGGAGACGGTCAAGGGCTATTACATCGACCTCACTGACGCTGCGAAGCAGTCGGAGTGGCCTCCGCCGTGGCTTCACCCCCGGTCACTTCATGTAGGGGTTTGCCAGTGGGGCCTTGCGAGCTACGAACGCTATCTCGCCGGCGCCGGAGACGAGTGGCTGACGGCCGCTCTCGGCGCCGGGAAACATCTGCTCCACACGCAAGAACAGAGCGGTCCGTTCGAGGGCGGCTGGGTGCATCGAACACCCTTCCCTCACACCTATTCCCTGCAGCCACCATGGCTCTCGGCGATCGTGCAGGGACAAGCGGCGAGCTTGCTAGTACGACTTCATCTCGAGACTGGCGAGGGACGCTTTGCAGAGGGTGCTCGACGCGCAGCCCTTCCACTCACAGTGTCGATCGAGGAGCATGGACTTCTGGCGGAACTCGACGGCGAACCATTCCCGGAGGAGTACCCCACCGATCCGCCATCCTTCGTTCTCAACGGCGCGATCTATGCACTCTGGGGTCATTACGACATCTGGTTGGGCCTCGGCGATGCGGACGCTAAGCGCCGTTTCGAAGCCGGCAGCGAGATGTTGGCGCAGAATCTGCACCGCTGGGACACCGGCTCCTGGTCTCGCTACGACCTCTACCCCCATCGAATCGTGAATCTCGCGGCTCCCTGGTACCACACGCTGCACATCTGTCAGCTCAGAGCCCTCAATCAGATGACTCCCCGATCTGAGTTCACGGAGACGGCGAGCCGTTTCGAAAGCTATGCCGCCTCGAAGGTAAAGGCCTACCAGGCTTTCACACACAAGGTTGTCTTCCGTCTCCTCTTGCCGAAGCGCAGTGTCTTGAGCAGGTTGCGGGCACACCTGTAGGCGTCTTCGGAACGGCTACCGCTCACACGGTCATGGCGCGTAACGACATTGCGATCTACCTTCCTGCAACCGCAGGTCTCTACAACCGGAACGTGCAGCGTGCGAGCGGTGCCGAGCGACAGATGGCGCTGCTCGCGCGCGCTCTGTCCGAGCGTGGGTATCGGGTCGCGCAGATCGTGTATCCGGTCGCGGATCCGGTGCCGCTCCCCGCGCTCCTGACCCTCGTCGAACGGCGGAGGCATCAGATCGGCGACCGTTCGCCGCTCGGGCCGATCCGGGAGGCACTCGAGACGTGGCGCGCGCTTTCCCTCGCCGACGCGGAGATCGTCGTCGTGCGCAAACGCACCGCCGCGCTCGCGGTTGCAGCGTTCTTCTGCCGTTTGCGACGACGTCGACTCATCTTCTCCAGCGCCAACGACTACGAGTTCTTGCACGACCACTTTGCCGACGGGCGAGCCCGCCGTGTCTTGTACAGCTTCGGTGTCCGTAGCGCGGACGTGGTGGTGGTGCAGTCCGAAGGCCAGCTCGCGCTCGCGCGGCGAGCCTTTCCGCACCTTCGACGGTTGGTGCGTTTGCCGAGTTTCGTTGAGCGAGCGCCGCTCGTTTCCAGGACAGAGACAGAGTCGGAGGCCCGGCCATTCCTCTGGATCGGCCGCGTTGTCGATTACAAGCAACCGCTTCGATACATCGAGCTCGCTCGGGCTCTTCCGGAAGCGCGCTTCCTGATGGTCCCGATCGTCGACGTCTCGGAACAGGATTCTCCACTTCTCCCAGCAGTCGCCGCCGCGCCTGACGCTACCCCGAATCTGCACCTCCTCGATCCACTTCCCCACGCTGCGATGCTCGACCTCATCGGAAAGAGCGTCGCGGTCGTCAATACGTCGCGGTTCGAAGGCATGCCGAACGTGTTCCTCGAGGCTTGGGCTCGCGGCGTTCCGGCACTGACCCTGGAGTTCGATCCCGACGGCGTGATTGCTCGTCATGGCCTCGGCGTGGCTGCGGGAGGCTCCTGGGAACGGTTTCTCGTCGGCGCTCGTCAGCTGTGGATCAGTTGCGAGGAGCGAGAGGAGCTGTCTCAGCGGACGCGCTCCTACATCGATCGGGTGCATTCATACGAGGCGGTGAGCAGACTCTGGCAGGAGCTCATCGGGGAGGTTCTCGGGGAGGCGAACGAACCAGGTGTGTCCGGTTGACCTGCGTGCCTCGTGATGTGGAGCAGCGCTTTGAGCCGACTGTTCGGCCGCTCCGCGCCCCGGGACTGAGCTACCCGGCGCCTTTGCCGGTGCAGGGACTCCCCGCCTGGAGGCTGTAGTCGCGAGCCGCCCTATTCGTGAACAGAGGATCCGTGTGCAGGTTGCTGCTGTAAGTGATTCCACTTGAGCCGTCAAAGTCGCTGCCGCCGCTCGCCGGCCAGACACAGTTGTCGTGGACAAGGTTGCCAGTGCCTTTCAGCGTGGAGGACGACGTGAACTCGTAAGTGACAGCACCGGCGAAGATGCTGTTCGTCACCACGTTGTTCGACGACACCAGTGGGAAGCCGGATTCGCCGCCGATGACAACCCCGCCGCGGGTCGTGATACCAGCGTCGGCAGTAACGTGATCGATCAGGGTGCCCATCGCCTGCGGATACAACTGGATTGCATACGCCTGGCAGTCATAGATGAAGTCGTTTTGGATCACAACGTTGCGGCCATTGGCCACATAGATGCAGTGGTCCTCGTTATACCCGTAGCCATTTGTGATGAACGTCTTGCGTCCACAACCATGGATCCGGTTGTTCAGGATCAAGACGTTCTGCGCGGCACCGGACGACCCCGAGCCAAGCAGGATGCAGGTGTCACCGGCGATACCGTCTCCGCCGACACCACCATTATCTGTGATGTCGGAGTTCTCGACAACAAGGTTGTCGCCCTGGGCGTGGTAAACGAACCCGGTCTGTGGCCCGATCAGGGTGAGGCTGTCGAGCGTGACGTTGTTCACGCTGTCGGGAATTGCAACCAGGTCTGTGCCGAGCGCCGTGTTGGTCGTGTTCTGAAGCACAGCGCTCTCGCCCGGGAAGCTCCTGACGGTGATAGGCGCTCCCACCGAGCCCCCGTGGCCGAAGTTCAGCACCGGAGCACTAGAAGACGACGGAGTGTAAGTGCCACCATGCAGACAGACGGTTTGCCCAGCTGCTGCCGCGTTGATCGCTGTCTGTGCCGTCCCGCTCCCTGGGTTGGCGAAGAGGTTGCAAACCGAGGATTGCGTGGTGGTAGTCGTTGTCGTTGACGGCGTTGTAGTCGTCGTTGTTGAAGTTGAGGTTGAAGTTGGAGTTGAAGTTGAGGTAGAGGTAGAGGTAGAGGTCGACGTCGACGTCGACGTCGACGTAGAGGTAGTTGTCGGCGTGGGCGCCGTGACTGTCGACGTGGGACCCGAGGTCGAGACCGAGGTTCCATTCTTGTTGTTCGCGGTTACGACGACTCGAAGTGCCGAGCCAAGATCTGCGTTTGCCGCGAGATACGTCTGCACCGAAGCGGACGCAATCGTCGAGCAAGAAGTACCGTTGCTCAGGCAGCGGACCCACTGGTACCCGTAACTTGTGCTGGGCCCACTCCACTTCCCTGCATTCGCGTTCAACGTGTCTCCAACTACAGGTACTCCCGAGATGGTAGGGAGGCTCAAGCTGAGCGGGGCGCTCTGCCCCTGGGGCGTGGCGGTGTTCTGTGCGCTTGCGCTCGACGTAAACGCGAGCAGCGCGACGATGAGGACTGCGTAGTGGCGGCTTCGCATACCCGCGCTATCGGCGGCCTCGCAACCATCTTTAGCCGTTAGGCGGAGATTTCCCTTGGTTGCGCAGAAGTTCCCTCAAATTGGGGAAGGGGGTCGACCCGAAATGGCCATCGGCGCTGGATTTCCACTCAGTTGAACGTGGAATCGTCTGTTCGACAACGCGTGATGTGACACATGCACCTCCTTTCGCGCTTGGAACCGCGCTGACCGTACGAAGCAAGCGAAGCTGCGAAAGCGTTGGGTGTGCACGTCCACGTCCGCGTTTCGAGCACCGTTGCGGAATCGCTCGACCCCTCGCGGTTGGTCGGTAGTCGCTTCTGGTGGTTGCGCGGCTGGCCGCAGTCTGGGCCCGCTGGTAGCTTCGATCCTGGCTGTGCAGCCTGAGCCCGTCAGCCCAGAGCTCGTACTAATCGACCACGAGCTCGCTCGACGTGAGCGAGCACGGCTCGAAGAGAAGGCCTACCTCAAGAGTGTGCTTGACGTCGGCGCTCTCAGGCGCGCGGCAGAAAGCCAGCCACCGCCTATGGCAGAGATGGTGCGTCGCAAGGGGCAGTGGCGTGATGCAACGATCGTTGCCAGCCGGCGTCTTCTTCCGGCGGTCCTCTTGTGCAGCCTGGGAGCGAACGGGTTCGTAGTCGCACATCTCGTAGCCGGAGGGGGCAGTCAGGAGGCTGCGCAGGTAGCGGTTCGAATGGTCACGCTGACCCAGAGTTCGCCGACCGTTCCGCCGGGCACCGCCGTGTCGACGGCGGTGCCGCGCACGAGAGGTGCAGTCGAACGCAAGGTCGTCGCGCTGATTCTCTCGACGCCTGCGCGGAAGTTGCCGCAAGACCTGATCGATTCGAACACGGGACTCGTAAAGAACAACGTTCAGGTCGTCTGCAGCAAGAAGCAGCGACAGCGTTCATTCCTCTGCTCCGTTCGACTTCCGCCTGGTAGCGCGAGCAAGGTGCTCCACGTTCGCTATCTCACAGACAAGAACGGCCGCGGTGCCTTCAAGTGGTACGGATAGAGGCCCAGCTGAAAGAACGGCTTAAATGTACCCTTGCGCAGGTTTGCGCGCACGATGCGAGGAAGTTTGCGCAATCTCGGCCATCTTTCTTTACGAACTAGACAGTAAGACGTCCGAAATGCATGCTTCCCTGCTTCTTGTGCTCCGGCTGACTCAAGAGCATGTGGATCGCGCGTTCCGGATTGCGCGCTGGTACGGACGGCGGACGCGGCGTGCGGAACTCTCGGATCTCGAAAGCGCGGCACTCGAGGGACTCGCCAAGGCTGCGCGGGACTGGGACCCCGAGCTCGCCCTGCGGCGCAAGCGGCCGTCCGGCCGCAAGCGTTCGTTCTGGAGCTTTGCGTGCACGAAGATCCTCGGCGAGATGCGAGACGAGCTTCGCCGCCTGGACCACTTGACGCGCGATCAGCGAGCGCTGGTTACCGAGGCCGCGAACGGTGAGCTGGCTTTCGAGGAAGAGGCCTTGAGCTTCATCAATCCGCAGGAACCGTTGCCGCTCGATGCCACAGTCTCGACCGAGGATGGCGAAGACGCGCGGCCCATCGTCGAGTTGATCGAGGAGCCGCGCAATCCAATCGACGACTTCGAGTTGCGCGACGCATTTTGTCGAGCGGGTGCAGATCTTCCCGAACGCGAGCGCTTCGTCGTTGTCAAGCGGGAGATCGAGGGCTTCTCGAATATCGAGCTCGCCGAGGCGTTCGAGGTCACCGAGGGACGCGCCTCACAGCTCAGAGGCGCCGCGCTCGACCAGATGCGCGACCAGATCGGCGATTCGTTTCTCGACGCTGCTTAGTAGTGACTCTGCGACGCGAAGAATTCGCGAATCGCGTCCGTAACGGTTGGTTAGCTCGGCAGGCGCATCTACTGCAGCGAGATCGCTATCCACGCGCCGATCGCGAACGAGAGGACCATCGCCGCTGCGTAGAAGGTCATCTTCGGCAGGTAATAGTGCACCAGGCGGGAGTTCGATCTGGCGGCCAGGATGGCTTGGACCGGAGCGATTCTGCCTGGCCGGCTCGGCGTGCTCCAGCCTTTTCGCCAGTCGACGCGGACCGCCGCCGGGAAGAGCGCAGCTCTCGGCCTGCCAGGAGCGTGTGTCGTCCGAGGTGTTCTCGTTCGTCCACGTGATCTCGCCGCACCTGTCGCGCCGACCGCCAGGGGCGGTCCCCGCAACCGAAGACCGCTTCTGGGTGGATTGAAGAGAAACCGCGCCGAGCGTACGAGCCACGGCAGAGCCAGCATCGCGAGAAGGACTGCGAAAGAAATGATCGCGATCAGCAACGCTATGCCCGATTGCACGTGAACCGTCGAGCGCTTCCCAGAAGAGTTGGCGGCGAGTGACCGAGCAGCATCGTCGAAGTGACGTGCCGCGACGGGATGACGCTGCGCCCAGAGGTCGTAGTTCGAGCCTCTCGACACGAGCCAGGTCTTGAAATCCGCTTGCGTCGGGAAGATCCGATTCGACCAGACGAGGCTTGTCGGTTGCGCCGGAACCGGTTCGAGGGGGCCGACGAGATGGGTCGCCCCGGCAACGAGACCGAGGCTGAATCCCGGCACGAGAAAGAGGATCGCGAGCGCTCGCATGACCCTGCCCAATGTTGAACCTCCGGGGGCGTCTTCTCAAGGGCCGAGTTGGCAGCTGAGGCCCACGAACCGCCTCGGGAGGGCCTGGCAGGAACTGGCCCAAAGTGGGCGTAAGGACTCCGTAAAGAGGGAGGACATAGCCTCCGGCCTCTGGGCTACGATGAGCCTCCAGCCAGGAAAGGACGAGTTTGTTCGAACGATTCACCGAACGGGCCCGGCAAGTCGTCGTTCTCGCCCAGGACGAGGCTCGCGCGCTCAAGCACAACTACATCGGCACCGAGCACATCCTGCTCGGGTTGCTGCGCGAAGAGGAGGGCCTCGCCGCGCGCGTGCTCGAGTCGCTCGACATCACGGTCGAGGAGGTTCGCGCTCAGGTGGCGCGGATCGTCGGACAGGGCGACGAGGTCACGACCGGTCAGATCCCGTTCACGCCGCGCGCCAAGAAGGTGCTCGAGCTGGCACTGCGCGAGGCGCTCTCGCTGGGACACAACTACATCGGCACCGAGCACATCCTGCTCGGCCTCGTGCGTGAGAACGAGGGCGTCGCCGCCCGCATCCTGCTCGACTTCGACGCGGATGCGGACAAGATTCGCAACGAGATAATCCGCATGCTCTCCGGCCCCGGCCGGCGCCAACAGGGTGGCGCCGCCGCTCCCGGCGAGAAGGCGAAGAGCTCCAAGCTCCTCGACCAGTTCGGGCGCAACCTGACGAAGCAGGCCTCCGAGGGGAAGCTCGATCCGGTCGTCGGCCGCCAGACCGAGATCGAGCGCGTGATGCAGATCCTGTCGCGCCGCACGAAGAACAACCCGGTCCTGATCGGCGAGCCCGGCGTCGGCAAGACCGCCGTCGTCGAAGGGCTGGCAGCGCGGATCTCCGCGAACCAGGTGCCCGAGCTGCTGAAGAACAAGCAGATCTACACGCTCGACCTCGCCGCACTGGTCGCGGGCTCCAAGTATCGCGGCGAGTTCGAGGAGCGCCTCAAGAAGGTGATGAAGGAGATCACCCAGCGCGGCGACATCATCCTGTTCATCGACGAGCTCCACAATCTCGTCGGCGCCGGCGCGGCCGAGGGCGCGATCGACGCAGCGTCGATCCTCAAGCCCGCGCTTGCCCGCGGCGAGCTGCAGACGATCGGCGCGACGACGCTCGACGAGTACCGCAAGTACCTCGAGCGCGACGCGGCGCTGGAGCGACGCTTCCAGCAGATCCGCGTCGACGAGCCGTCGGTCGACGACACCGTGCAGATCTTGCGCGGCCTGCGCGACCGCTACGAGGCGCATCACCGTTGCAAGATCTCCGACGACGCGCTCCATGCCGCAGCGTCGCTCGCGGACCGCTACATCCAGGACCGGCACCTGCCCGACAAGGCGATCGACCTGATCGACGAGGCCGGGTCGCGCATGCGCATCCGCACGATGAGCGCGCCGCCCCGCTACCGCGAGCTCGAGGAAGAGATCGAGAAGGTCCGCAAAGACAAGGAAGACGCGATCGAGAACCAGGAGTTCGAGAAGGCCGCTTCGCTCCGCGACAAGGAGCGCAAGCTCTCGCAGAAGAAGCGCGAGCTCGAGGAGAACTGGCGCCAGAACGAAGCGGAGGCCGAGCAGCCCGAAGTCGGCGAGGAAGAGATCGCCGACATCGTTTCGATGTGGACAGGCATTCCCGTCTTCAAGCTCACCGAGCAGGAGTCTGCGCGCCTCACGCGCATGGAAGACGAGCTGCACAAGCGCGTCATCGGCCAGGAGGAAGCAATCGAGGCCGTCTCGCGCTCGATCCGCCGCGCGCGCGCGGGCATCAAGGATCCGAAGCGCCCGACGGGCTCGTTCATCTTCCTAGGCCCCTCAGGCGTCGGTAAGACCGAGCTGGCGCGAACGCTTGCCGAGTTCCTGTTCGGCGACGAGGACGCGATGATCCAGGTCGACATGTCGGAGTACATGGAGAAGCACTCCGTGTCCCGGCTCGTCGGCTCGCCCCCCGGCTACATCGGCTACGACGAGGGCGGCCAGCTCACCGAAGCAGTCCGCCGCAAGCCGTACTCCGTGCTCCTGCTCGACGAGATCGAGAAGGCGCATCCGGACGTGTTCAACATCCTGCTCCAGATCCTGGAGGAAGGAAAGCTCACGGATGCCCAGGGCCGTCGTGTCGACTTCCGCAACACGATCATCGTCATGACGTCCAACATCGGCGCCGGCCAGATCTCGAAGAACCAGTCGCTCGGCTTCACCATGGGCGACGACACCGGCATGACCTACGACGACATGAAGAACAAGGTCATGGGCGAGCTGAAGAAGGTCTTCCGACCCGAGCTGCTGAACCGGATCGACGAGGTGATCGTCTTCCACAAGCTGACGAAGGAAGAGATCCTGACGATCGTCGACATCCAGATGAAGCGCGTGAAGGAGCAGATGGCGATCCACGACGTCGCGATCGAGCTGACCGACGAGGCGAAGGAGCTCCTCGTCGACAAGGGCTACGATCCGGCGATGGGTGCGCGGCCGTTGCGCCGGGCGATCCAGCGGGTGATCGAGGATCCGCTTGCGGACTTCGTGCTCGGCCGGACGGTCGAGGCGGGCTCGACCATCCTCGTGTCGCGCAAGGGCGACACCGAAGAGGTCGACATGACGGTGATCCCGGGCGAGGTCACGCCCGAGGACGTCGTCACCGTTCCGCCCGAGGAGCCAGTGGCTTCCGGCGCGGACGACTCAGACGAAGTCTCAGCCGACTAGAGCCTGCCCGCTCACGTAGGGCCGCATCAACGCCGGGACGCCTGGCAGCTCGTCGTGCTCGATTTCGCCGACTTCGAAACCCGCAGCGCGGATCGTGTCGAGCGTGTTGCGGTTCGGATGGCAGCCGTTGGCGACGACTCCCCAGACGGGCTCGAGGCGGTCCTGCCAGCGCGCACGCTGCGGGTCCTCGGAGCGCACATGCTCTGAGAACAGGAACTGCCCGTCCGGGCGCAGGACTCGGTGAATCTCCTGCATCGCACGCTGCGGGTCCTCTACGGTGCAGAGAACGAGCATCGAGACGACGGTGTCGAAAGAGTCGTCCTCGAACGGCAGCTGCTCGGCGGGCGCCTCGACGAACGTGACCGTGCGGCCGGCTTCGGTTGCGCGGCGCCTCGCCCGCCGGAGCATCGGCTCCGACGGGTCGGTCGCGACGAGCTCTTCCCCCGCTGGGTAGTGCGGGAGGCTGAGACCGGTGCCGGCGCCGATCTCGAGCACGCGGCCACGTGCAAGTGCGAGCAGCTCTCGACGGAGCTCCGCTCCGTGCCGTCTCTCCCAGCGTGCGCTGAGCGGGTCGTAGCTTGCCGCGAAGATTCGCTCGCGCAGGGACATGAGCACGAATCTACTCCTGAGGGATTCAGAGTCGGGTCCGGCGCGCCGATTTTCGACCATGGCCGCCATCCTGTTCCTCGTCGCGATCCTCGGTTTGCTTTTCGCGGGACGGACGCAGGCGCAAGCCGTCGACGGGAGCAAGCCGCTTTTCAGCTTCCAGCTCTGGCAGCTCGCGCTCGCCTTGATCCTGCCGCTCGTGTGCGCCGCGGCAGACGTTCCGACAATCGCGAAAGTCGTAGCCGTTGTCTCGACCGGAGCGGCGTTCAGCTTCTCGGTCTTCCGCGCGCGCCACGTGCACGACTTCGACGACCTGCACTTCTAATCACTTCTAATCACAGAATCGTCACGGTCCCCGTCAGGACCGAGCCCTAGACTGGCCGGATGGCTAAACCTGCCGTCAACTACGCCTGCACGGACTGCGGCTACACCGCCGGGCGCTGGTTCGGTAAGTGTCCGGGCTGCAACGCATTCGGCACGCTTGTCGAGGACGTCGTCGGCGGCCCGACGGCGAAGGCACCGCCGCAGCCACTTCTTCGGCTCGTCGACGTCGAGGTCGACGAGGCTGCGCGCATTCCCACCGGCGTTCCCGAGCTGGATCGCGTGCTGGGTGGTGGGCTCGTGCCCGCCTCGCTGGTCCTCGTCGGCGGCGAGCCCGGGGTCGGCAAGTCGACCCTGCTGTTGACGGCGCTCGCCGAGATGTCGAAGGACCGGCGCGCCCTCCTCGTCACCGGCGAGGAGTCTGTCGCGCAGGTGAAGCTCCGGGCCGAGCGGCTCGGAGGTGCGGGGCAGGTCGAAATCCTGGCGGAGACCGAGCTCGAGACCGTGCTGGCGACGCTCGAGGCCGAGCGGCCCGACGTCTGCGTGATCGACTCGGTGCAGACGCTGTACTCGGCGGAGGTCGGCTCGGCGCCGGGCTCGGTGGCGCAGGTGCGCGAGGCGGCGTCGCGCTTGATGCGCGCGGCCAAGGAGCTCGGCGTCGCGACCATCCTCGTCGGCCACGTGACGAAGGACGGCTCGGTCGCTGGCCCGCGCGTCCTCGAGCATCTCGTCGACTGCGTGCTGCAGTTCGAAGGCGATCGCTACCACGCGCACCGCGTTCTGCGCGCGGCGAAGAACCGTTTCGGCTCGACCAACGAGCTCGGGGTCTTCGAGATGACTGGCGCAGGATTGGTCGGTGTTCCTGACCCCTCTGAACTGTTCGGGCGTACTGCCGGCAGCGAGATCGGCTCGGCCGTCGCCTGCGCGCTCGAGGGAACTCGTCCGATCTTGCTCGAAATCCAGGCGCTCGTCGCGCCGTCGGATCTTGCGATGCCGCGCCGTGTCGCGACCGGCGTCGATCCGAAGCGGCTCGCGATGATCGTCGCCGTGCTCGGGCGTCACGCTCGCATCGCACTCGGCAGCGCCGACGTCTTCGTGAACGTCGCGGGCGGCGTGCGAATCGACGAGCCAGGGGCGGACCTTGCCGTTGCGCTCGCGATTGCGTCCGCGGCGAAAGGCGTCCCGACGAAAGAGGCGCTCGCGGCGTTCGGCGAGATCGGGCTCACGGGGCGGCTACGTCCCGCGGCTCAGGCGGAACGCAGGCTCGAGGAGTGCGCGAAGCTCGGGCTGAAGACGGTTGTCACGCCCGCGGATACGCCGCCGACGCAACGCAAGCTCGAGGTGCTCCAGGCGGAGACCTTGCCGAAGGCCGTCACGGCCGGGCTCGGCTAGCGTCCCCTGACGAAGGCTCGTCGGGCTGAGCCTGGCAGACTTGTGAGGATGCCCGAAGCACAGGCCGCCCTGGGCTTCACGCGCACGCCCTCGGAGGACGATCCGCGGCGTGACCCAGAGCTGCTCGCCGCCCTGCGGAGGATCGCCCCCGGTACCGACCTCCGCCAGGGCATGGACGACATCATCCGCTCCCGGGAGGGCGCGCTGATCGTGATCGGCGACCCGAACGAGCTCTCGTTCCTCTTTTCCGGCGGGATCCGGCTCGACGTCCCGTTCACCGGCCAGCTCCTCTACGAGCTGGCGAAGATGGACGGCGCGATCATCGTCAACCCGTCGCGGTCGAAGCTCGCGTACGCCAACGTGCAGCTGATGCCCGATCCCACGATTCCGTCGGTGGAGACCGGGACGCGCCACCGCACGGCCGAGCGCGTCGCCAAGCAGACGGGTGCGCTCGTGATCTCGATCTCGCAGCAGCGCTCGACGATCTCGGTGTACGTGGGACCGACGCGCTACCAGCTGGACGCAGTGCCCGAGGTGCTCGCGAAGACGAACCAGGCGCTCGCCACGCTCGAGACCTATGGGCAGCGGCTCCAGCAGGTGCTCACGCGGCTGACGGCGCTCGAGTTTCAGAACGCCGTCGTGCTGGACGACGTGCTCGTCGTCCTCCAGCGTGCGGAGATGACGACGCGAATGGCCGCTGAGATCGAGCGCGACTGCGTCGAGCTCGGCGCCGAGGCTCGACTGATCCAGATGCAGCTGCACGAGCTGATCGGCGACGTTCCCGCTGAGCGCGCGCTGGTCGTCCACGACTACCACGCCGACGGATTCGGGCCGCGAGCCGAGCTCGCTCTCGAGGGTCTCCACGCCCTGCCGTACCGACAGCTGCTCGAGTCCGAGCGCCTGGCCGAGCTGCTCGCGTTCCCGCGCGAGGTCAATCCACTCGACCACAGCGTCGCGCCGCGGGGCTTCCGAATCCTCTCGCGCATTCCGAGGCTTCCCGACGGGGTGGTCAAGAAGGTCGTCGCCGACCTCGGCGACCTGGACTCGATCGTCCGTGCCTCCCAGCGCGATCTGGAGGCGATCGCCGGAGTCGGCGCCGTTCGCGCACGAGAAATTCGCGAAGGCTTGCGGCGGCTGCAGGAGCACAATCTCGTCGAGCGGTATCTGCACCTCTGAGTAAGGCGAGGGGCCTCGCCGCGGGATACGCGGTCTTCGGGCTCTTCTGGGGCTCGTGGGCTGCGTGCCTGCCGGCGATCCAGCGCGCAACGGGCGCCACCGACACGCAGCTCGGGCTGGCGCTGCTGTGCGTCGCGCTCGCGGCGCTGCCCGCGATGCTCTTGGCCGGACGGCTCGCCGATGTGTTCGGCGCGCGGCTCGTCCCGGTCTTCCTCGTCTTCTTCGGCGCCGTGGAATGGCTTCCAGGCCTCGCGCGCTCCGTGCCGATGCTCATCCTGTTTCTGGCCGCCAACGGAATCGGCACGGGTCTGCTGGACATCGCGATCAACGCCCATGCGGCTCGGCTCGAGGCGCTGCACCGGATCCGGATCATGGACGGGCTGCACGCCGCCTTCTCAAGCGGCGTTCTCGTCGGCGGCATCGGCTCGGGCCTGCTGCGGCGTGCCGGTGCGCATCCGGTTTGGATCCTCGCGGCGGTCGGCCTGCTCACCGCGCTGACTGCGCTCGCGAACCTCGGGCCGTACCCGCCGGTCGCAGCGCGGCAGCGGCGAGCGCGCCTGGCGCGGCCTCTGCTCATCGTCGGCCTCGTGCTCGCCCTCGCGTTCCTCGTGGAGAACGGGCTCGAAGCGTGGAGTGCGCTCTTCCTCGAGCGGACGCTGCAGTCGAGTCCCGCGGTCAGCGGTCTCGGGCCGGGGCTGTTCGCCGGCGCCATGGTGACCGGCCGCCTGCTGGCGCAAAAGGTGGAGTGGCCGTCCATTGCCGGACGGATGCTGGTCGCCGGGGTCGCCTCGGCGGCAGGGCTCGCCCTTGCCGCCACGGCCCACCATGCCGTGGTCGCTCTCGCCGGCTTCGTCGTGGCCGGCGGAGGCCTGGCCCTGTCGGCCCCGACTCTGTTCGGCCTGGCCGGGCGGGTCGGGGGCGAGGGAGGCCGCGGGGCGGCCCTTTCGACTGTCGCAATCCTGGGCTATCTGGGGTTCGTGGCCGGCCCGGCGCTCATCGGCGCAGTCTCCGGGGCGTCGAGCCTGCGGGGCGGGCTCCTCTTCCTCTGCGCGGTGGCGGTGATCCTGGCGGCCTGCGCGCCGATCCTCCGCCGGGTCGTCCGGGAAATTGGCAGTTAGCAGGGATTTCCCGAAAATGTGGCCATTTCCAGCGCCTTTTGCTAGACTTGTCCCTCTTGGCCGGCGGAATCACCCGCCGGCTTCGCGGTCACATAAGGACGGAAAGGGGCGGGCTTGTACAAGGTCGGCGACAAGGTGGTGTATCCGCACCACGGAGCAGGCACGGTTGTGAAGAGGGAAAAGCGTGAGGTGCTCGGAGAAAAGCGTGAGTACCTGACCATCAAGATCCTCCACAACGACATGACAGTGAACGTCCCATCCGAGAACGCGGAGGCCGTTGGCTTGCGCAAGGTGATCGGCGAGGACATGGTGAAGGTCGTCGTCAAGGCGCTGACCGGTGGCGGCACGCAGATGCCGAAGAACTGGAATCGCCGCTTCAAGCACAACCGGGACAAGATGAAGACCGGCGACATCCTCGAACTGGCGGAGGTCGTCCGCAATCTGTCTCTGCGCGACAGCGAGAAGGGCCTCTCGACCGGCGAGAAGCAGATGTTCGTCAAGGCCAAGAAGATCCTGGCCAGCGAGCTGATGTACGCGAAGGACATGGACGAGGAGGAGGCTGCCGAATGGCTCGACGGCGTCCTCGTCGGGAGCGCGAACGGCAGCACCAACGGTCGTAAGAAGACCACCGCCGCGAAGCCCGCGAAGGTCGCGTCCAAGACTTCAGCGAAGCCGGCCGCGCGCAAGACCGCTGCAAAGCCGGCTCCGAAGGCCAAGCCGAAGACAAAGGCGCGCGCCTCCTCGAGGTGAGCGTCTGGGCGGTCCTCGCTGCAGCGGGTAGCGGGGACCGGCTCGGTGCCGATCGTCCGAAGGCGTTCGCGCGTCTCGGGGACGAGCCGCTGCTTGCCCAGAGCCTGAAGCGTCTCGACGATTCGGACTGGGTGGACTTCATCGTCATGGCCGCTCCTCCCGGTTGGGAGGAGCCTGCGATCCTGCTCGCCGAGGAACTCGGCTGCAGCAAGGTCAGCGCGTGCGTGACCGGCGGGGCGAGCAGAGGCGAGTCGGTTGCAAGAGCGTTGGCGGAGGTGCCTGAAGAGGCCGCCGTGGTGCTCGTGCACGACGCGGCGCGGCCCCTGCTGTCGGACGAGGTGATCGAACGGGTGCTGACGGCGCTGAACGAGGGGTGGGACGGAGCGTTGCCCGCGCTCCCGCTGGCCGACACGATCAAGCGAGTCGACGGCGAGGGCCGAGTGGTCGAGACGCTCGACCGTGACGATCTGCGTGCGGTGCAGACGCCGCAGGCATTCGTCGCTTCGGTGTTGCGCGCTGCCTACGCCGATGGAGAAAGAGCCGGCGCGAGCGACTGTTCGTCGCTGGTCGAGGCGCGGGGCGGGCGCGTCAAGGTCGTCAAGGGCGACCCGAAGCTGAGCAAGGTCACGGACGCCGCCGATTTGGGGCGCATCGCCGCGCTCTTGTGATCGTCGATTACCACATGCATCTCCGGAACGGGAATGGGGAGATCGCACACGAAACTGCGGCGGTCGATCCCTTCGTCGATTCGGCTCGCGAGGCCGGAGTGGACGAGATTGGATTCACGGAGCACATCTATTACTTCAAGCAGACCCGCTCGCTGTGGACGGTGCCGTACCACGTGGAGCGCTGCGTGTACGACATCGAGGCGTACGTCTCCGCGGTTCTGGCGGCGCGCGGTCGCGGACTGCCCGTCAAGCTCGGGCTCGAAGTGGACTATGTCCCCGGACGGGAGGAGGAGACGCGCCAGCTCCTGGCGGCGTATCCGTGGGACTATCTGCTCGGGTCCCTGCACTACATCGGCGAGCTGGGCGTGGATGCGGAGCCTCGGCTGGTCGATGCGGTTGGCGTCGAGGATGCGTGGCGGCTGTATTTCGACGCGCTCGCGGCGGCTGCGCGCAGCGGGCTCTTCGACTCGCTGTCGCATCCCGATCTCGTCAAGATCTTCGGCGCGCGCGCGGCGTCGTTCGATTATGAGCCGGTGGTGGAGGCGATCGCAGCTGCCGGGGTTGCCGTCGAGGTGTCGACGGCAGGTCTCCACAAGCCGGTCGGCGAGCTCTATCCGAACCCGGAGCTCCTCGGCGCGTGTCGTGCGCGCGGCGTCCCCGTCACGCTCGCGTCCGACGCGCATTCGCCCGACCTGGTTGGGCGCGACTTCGACCTCGCGCTCGAGCTTCTTCGCTCTGTCGGCTACGACACGGTCACGGTGTTCGAGCAGCGCCGCGGACGGCAGGAGCCGCTCGGATGACCCTGCGCGTGGGGATCGGCGTCGATGCGCACGGGTTCGAGGACGGCGTGCCGCTGGTCCTCGGCGGTGTTGCGTTCGAGTCCGCGCGAGGGTTGGCGGGCCATTCGGACGGCGACGTCATCACGCATGCGTTGATCGACGCCGTCCTCGGCGCGGCCGGGCTCGGTGACATCGGGTCGTGGTTCCCGTCCGACTCGTCGACGCCTGTCGGGGTCTCGTCGCTGGATCTTCTCCGTGACGCGGTCGCGCGTGTACGGGACGCCGGCTATGCGGTGGTGAATGCAGATTGCGTGCTGATCGGCGAGCAGCCGCGCATCTCGGGGCGCCGGTCCGAGATGTCCGACGCCTTGAGCGCAGTCGTCGGTGCGCCGGTGAACGTGCGCGCGACGACCACCGACGGGTTGGGCTTCACAGGACGAGGCGAAGGCCTCGCCGCGCAGGCGGTTGCGCTCGTCGAATCCCCGTGAGGGGCCGAATGTCCGGCTATGGCCCCGGCTCGACGGCCAGTAACTCTTCGAGCGGCGGCGCGGCGCGAATGGCCCGCGAGGCAGTGGCACCAATGCCCACTGCGACCATCACGCCTGCCAGGACGACGATCGCCTTCACGGCTCCCAGGCTTTGGAGCAGAAAACCAGCCGTCAGCTGGCCCAACGGAATCGCGCCCCAGGCGACGACGAGAGCTGCGCTGCCGACTCGCGCAAGGAGCCGATCGGGGACGAGGGCGTACCGGTAGCTCGCGAACGTCACGTTGAAGATCGGCCCGAAGAAGCCGGCGAACCCCCAAATCGCTCCCAGGGCAAGCGGGCTCCGCAGCAATGGGAGGGAGAGCGCGGCAAAGGCCCAGATCCAGAGAGCTCCGATAACGACCGCCTTCGGGTGCACGTGTCGCTGAGCCCACGGAGCAACGAAGGAGCCGAGTATTGCGCCTGCTCCAGAGAACCCGAGCATGATGCCGATCGTCCCGGGCGACCCGCCGACCTCCTTGGCCCGAACGATCAACGCGAGCGTGATGGCGCTGAAGGCGAAGTTCGAACCTGCGACGAGCAGCACGGCGATGCGAAGAAAGGGCCTCCGCCACAACCAGACGATGCCCTCGGCAATATCTGCTCGTAGTCGTACGGGCGTCCGGGCTCGCTCCTCCTGGAATGCGGGCCTCACGAACAGGAGCGAGACGAACGAGACGGCGTACGACACCGCGTCGGCCGCGAACGGCAAGAGGCGGCTCAGCCCGAAGAGCGCGCCGCCGAGGGGCTGACCCACGAGATCGGCACCTTGCACGCGCGCCTGGTTCTGGGCGACCGCAGTCGGCAGTTGCTCCTTCGGGACGATCTGCGGCAAGGCGGCGGACTCCGCCAGGCTGAAGAAGACGAAGAGCGAACCTTCGACGAACGCGACAACAATGATTTGCGCGAGCGATAGGGATCCGAAGGCGAGGACCACGGCGAGGCTTCCGAGCGCGAGCGCGCGGCCGGCGTCCGCCATCAGCATCACCCGCTTGCGGTTCCAGCGATCGACGAGGGCGCCCGCCGGCAGGTAGAAGAGCATGTACGGGAGCGATTGCGCGAAGCCTACGATCCCGGCCTTCGCAGGCGAATGCGTGAGCGCAAGGACGAGCAGCGGATAGGCGACGCCTGTTACGCGTGTGCCGACAGTCGAGACGACCTGCCCGCTCCAGAGGAGGATGAAGTCCCGGTTCCGCCGGAGCGGCGTGGGCGCTAGCGGCGCTTGCCCTTGCGTGCCCGTTCCAGCTGGCGGCGCATCTGACGGTTCTGCGCGATGTTCTCGGTCTGGTCGGCAGTCGCGTCCATGTACGCCTGTCGTTCAGAGGCGCTGAGGCGGGACAGCGCTTGCTGCGCGCGCATCGGATCCCGGGCGACGCCCGATCGCTCGAGTTTCTTCACGGCACTCGCGAGGTCGGGATTCTGCCGCTCGAGTGCTGCCTGCGACGCCTTCTTCATCAAGCGGCCGACCAGCGGCAGCTTCATCATGAAGTTGATGATCGGCTTCAGGTAGCGGCCGCCCTGGATGCGGCCGAGGAGCGCGAACACCCCCAACACGAGCAGCAGTCCGCCGAGGATGTAGAGCGGGAAGAGGTAGAACCAGATGGAGGCGGTCACGGGCCGGATCGTAGCCCACCGGGAAGGGCGAGCGGCTAGCCGGGCGGGACGCGGTCGTGCGAGCCACGTCCCGGTGTCGGACACCGTGCCGTCCGCGTCACGAAAGAGTCTCGCATCCGCCGGAATCGTCGCAGTCGAGCCGTTCGCCTGTCGTCACTTCTCGCCACGGCTCGGTGTCGGACATGGTTACGGAAGTGTGACGAGTGTTCCACAGGAGGCTACTTCGACCAGGCCGTCCCGAGCCAGCGATTCGACGGCTTCGTGGTCGAGCTCGCGCAACGGACGCTCGGATTCCGCAACGAGTCGCAGCGTTTGCGCACGCCGCTGACGGAACGAACCTTCGAAACGCGACTGCCTGCGCAGCGGCTCATAGCGCCGGCCCCGCGAAGGACACACCGACGCCAGCGGACAGATGCCGCACCGCGGGATGCGCGCCAGACACACGGTTGCGCCAAGATCCATCAGCGCCTGGCCCGCGGCGGAAGAGAACGAATGACCCGTCCGCTCTTGCACGCGCTTCACGTTCGTGTCCGTCGGCAGCACGTCTCGGCCGAGCGCAAAGTTCGCGACCGCCGCAGCCGTGTACGGCCCGACACCTGGAAGCTCCGTCAGATCCTCCGGCCAATCCTCCGCCGCAATTCGCCCCGCCGCGCGATGGAGGTTGAGGCCACGTCGGTTGTAGCCGAGCCCTTGCCACTCCCGGATCACGTCGGCAGGCGAGGCTGCCGCGAGCGCCGACACGGTCGGCCACCTCTCCAGCCACGCGAGGTAGCGCGGGATGACCCGCTCGACCTGCGTCTGTTGCAGCATCACCTCCGAGACGAGGATTGCGTACGGATCCCGCGTGCGCCGCCACGGGAGGTCGCGCCCGTGCTCCGCGAACCAGCCGAGAAGTAGAACTTCCACGGCCGCGAGCGTACCCTGGAGGGCGGCTGATCTTGCAGACAGCAAAACGACAGGTCCGCGGGCTGCCAGTCGAAGTCGTCCTCGCCTGGATGCTCTTCGCAGTGGTGACGATTGAGATCCTCGCCACCTACAGTCGAGTCCCGGCTCTGGAGCTCTACCACGTATCGGGAAGCGGGATCGAGGGTGGACTGAGCCGGGCGCTCGTCTTCGTCAACTTCCCGGTCGCCCTGGTCGCACTGGGCGTCCTTCCACTCGTCAACACACGGCTGTCAGGGCGAAACCACAAGGCCGTTGCGATCCTTGCCGGCGTTCTCTGCGCTGCAGTGCTGTGGCCCGGAGTGGTCAAGACAGCCAATCTCGATGCGCGACCCGTGAACGCGATCGCCGCCGTCGGCGTCCTGCTCACGGTCTTGCTCAGCGACGTCGTCGCGCGAAGTGGCAGCCTTTCGAGGAAACCGTGGCAACGCTCGGACTGGGTGCGAGTCGCACTGGCAGTCGCCTTCCTGGTCGCGGCTCTTCCCTGGCTCGCGGCGGATCTCGGCTTCTATTCGAACGGCGTTCCTCTGCTCGGCAGGCTCTTCCAGAGCGGCCAGTTCCTGCCCGAGCGGCCGGGTCTGCCGACTTTCGCTCCGGCCGTCCATCACGGTCACCATCACGGCATGGACGGCGTCCTGCTCGTGCTGACGGCACTTCTGTTTTCGCGCCGCATCGAGCGGCGGCCCCTGCTCGCAGCCTACGTCTCGCTGATGTTCTGCTACGGAGTCGGGAACTTCGCCAACGACTTCTGGATCGAGCAGGTCGTCAAACGTGGCTGGACGAGCTGGGAGATCCCGGACGTGACCGTGCCCCGCCTGTCCGTCGCCTGGAGCCTGATCGTCATCGCGGCGGTCGGCCTGTGGGCACTGTGGGTCCGGCTCGTAGACTGGAGCGGCGATGAAGAGAGTCCGCTTCGCACCGAGCCCGACGGGCTCCCTGCACGTCGGTAACGCCCTCAGCGCCGTCGCCAACCGCGGCCTCGGTGACTGGATGCTCCTGCGCATCGACGACACCGATCCCCAGCGGAACGTGCCGGGCGGGGAGGAGGAGATCATCCGCGACCTCGAGTGGCTCGGCCTCGCCTGGGAAGAAGGGCCGGTCCGGCAGAGTGAAAGGCAGGACCGCTACCGCGAAGCGGGCGCCGAGCTCGGGGAGCGCTTCGACGGAATCACGCTTCTCCGGGAGGACGGCAGCGCCACCTATCACCTCGCGAGCGTCGTTGACGACGCCGACTTCGGGATCACCGATATCGTCCGCGGCTTCGACCACCGCCCGAACGAAGAGCTTCACCGCCGGCTCTTTCAGGCGCTCGGTGTGACGCCTCCGGAGTTCATCCATCACGGTCTGATCCTCGGCGAGGACGGCAAGAAACTCGCGAAACGCGCACCCGGCGCAACAGTGGCGTCATTGCGCGAAGCGGGCATCCCGGGAGAGGCGGTCCGTCGGTATCTCGAGGAGCTCGGCGTTCCGCAACACGACGTGCACTACGACTTGCCGCGCATCCGACGGCTTGCGATCGAGGCGATCGAGGCGATGAGCGACGAAGAGCTCGCCGACAGCGCGGGCGCTCCTGTCGAAGTCGTCCCTGCGCTGCGCGGCGCACGTGACCTGAACGAGGCGCGCGCATACGCGCAGGCGATCCTGACGCCGCCGAAGCCGGTCAAGGGCGACGCGCCCGAGACGCTGGAGCGCTTCCGCGAGCTCGTCGAACGCGCGAACGGCACGCTCGACGCACGCGCACTCGTGCGCGAGCTCAAGGCGGTAGGCGGGAACCTGAAGGCGCTCCGCATTGCACTGACCGGCCAGGAGCGCGGCCCCGAGCTCTGGGCCGTGATCGCCGCGCTGCCGCGCGACGAGGCGTTGCGCAGGATCGATGCGGCTCTATGACACGCTGACGCGGGGGAAGCAAGAGCTTCCACCCGCACCCGGTCCGGTCCGCATGTACACCTGCGGCCCGACCGTCTACCAACGCATCCACATCGGCAACGCGCGGCCGTTCGTCATCTCGATGTGGCTGAGACGCTGGCTTGCCACACGCGGCTACGACGTCAACCTCGTCGAGAACATCACCGACGTCAACGACAAGATCTACGACGCTGCTCCCGGACACAGTGCCGAGCTCGCAGCGCAGGCCTCGCAATGGTACGTCGAGGACACCGAACAGCTCGGTCTCGGCCGCCCCGACCACGAACCGAAGGCGACGGAAACCATTCCGGAGATCGTCGCTCTCATCGAGGAGCTCGTGAGCGGTGAGTACGCCTACGAGGCCGGCGGCGACGTCTACTTCCGTGTTGCCCGCTTCCCCGACTACGGCCGGCTTTCGGGGCAGCGACCCGAGCAGCTCGAGGACGACGACCCGAGCCCACTGAAGGAGGACCCACGCGACTTCGCCCTGTGGAAGGCGACCAAGGAAGGAGAGGACACTTCCTGGGAGTCACCGTGGGGACGTGGCCGCCCGGGCTGGCACATCGAGTGCTCCGCGATGGCGGAGAAGTTCCTCGGCCCGAGCTTCGAGATTCATCTCGGCGGCCTCGACCTGGTCTTCCCGCATCACGAGAACGAGCGTGCGCAGTCGCGGGCCGCCGGCCGTGAGTTCGCCCAGCTGTGGATGCACAACGGGATGCTCGAGTTCGTCGGCGAGAAGATGTCCAAGTCGCTCGGCAATGTCGCGTCGCTGCACGACGTGATCGAGAAGTGGGGCCGCGAGACGATCCTGGTCTTCTTCCTCACCGGCCACTGGTCGAAGCCGATCGACTTTTCGGACGACACGCTCGCAGCGGCTGCCTCGCGGGTCGAGCGGTTCCGCGATGTCTTCCGCGGCCCGTCCGTTCCTGCGCGGGCCCGTGAGTGGGAACGATTCGAAGCTGCGCTCGAGGACGACTTCAACACGCCCGAGGCGCTCGCGGTCCTGCACGGTTGGCGCGACCACGAGCTCCTGCGCCGAGCGCTCGACATCTTCGGGCTCGCATCGCTGGCGGACGTGCAGGAGGCGCCGACCGAGATCGTCGCGCTGGCCCGCCGGCGGCAGGAAGCGCGCGCTGCACGCGATTTCCAGGAGGCCGACCGGCTTCGCGCGGAGATCGAGGCCGCAGGCTGGGAGGCGCGCGACGTGGTCGACGGCTTCCAACTCGTTCCGCGATGAAACGCGAGCAGGTCTACGGGCGTCGCCCGGTGCGAGAAGCGCTGCGCGGGCCCCGCGAGGTGCTCGAGCTCTGGGCGACCGAGCGAGCGGTGAAGACCGAGCCCTGGCTAGGGGAGGTCGAGCGGCCACGCCTGCAGGTAAAACCGGAGCGGGAGCTCAGCGAAGCAGCCGGCACTCGCGACCACCAAGGCGTGCTCGCCTGGTGCGAGCCGTACGGGTACGCGGACGGCTGGGAGCTCGCAGCCGCCGAGCTTCCACTGCTCGCGTGTCTCGACCAGGTGACCGATCCGAGGAACCTCGGCGCGGTCATCCGCAGCGCCGAGGGAGCGGGCGCGACGGGAATCGTCGTCCCGGCGCACGGCGCTGCCACCGTGACGCCCGCGGTCGCGCGGGCGTCTGCCGGTGCGGTCGAGCATCTCCCCGTCGCCGTCGTGCCGAACCTGGCCCGCTACCTCGCTGAGGTGAAAAGCGGCGACTTCTGGATCTACGCGGCGGCGGGCGACGCGACGACGACCATGTGGGACGCGGATCTGACCGGCGGGCTCGCGCTCGTCTTCGGAGCGGAAGGCAAGGGTCTGCGGCCACTCGTGCGCAAGACGTGCGACGACGCGATCTCGATCCCGCTCGACGGCCACGTCGAGTCCTTGCACGTCAGCGTCGCAGCCGCGCTGATGCTCTACGAGGCGAAGCGTCAGCGTGGCTGATCCCACCCTGTATCTCTTCGACGGCCACAACCTGTTTCACGCCGGGGGCTACAAGGACCTGCCGGCTCTTCGCGACGAGCTCGCCAGCTACGTCGCGCTCAAGGGCGCGCGCGGCTACCTCGTCTTCGACGGCGCCGGCGCGGACGAGTCTTACGGCCCGCTCGAGGTCCGCTACGCGAAGAACGCGGACACGATGCTCGAGCGACTCGCCGCCGAGAACCGGGGCACCGAGATCGTCTGCCTGGTCTCCTCCGACACCGCGGTGCGCGGCACCTCCGGGCAGGAGGTGCAGAAGCGCTCGTCCGCGACCTTCCTCGGCGAGCTGGAGGCGGTCACGCACAGCGAGGAGCGTCCGCATCACCTCCGCGACTCGCTGGACGAGGAGACGCGGGCGAAGCTCGAGCGAATGCGGCGCGGCGGCTAGCCCGTGCAGTCTTCTTCGACAGCGCCGCCGGCGCCGGGCAGCCGTCCGAGCAATCGGGCGAGCTGCTGGAGCTCCTCGCCGCTGTAGCGCTCTTCGAAGAACTCCCGGACGTCGGCGATGTGCGACTTCGAGGCCTCTCGCAGCTTCGTCCGCCCTGACTCGGTGAGGACCGCGTACGCGACCCGGCGGTCGCTCGCGCAGGAAGCGCGCTCAACCAGGCCTCCGGCCTCGAGCCCGTCGAGGAGCCGGGTCACCCCGGAGGCGGTGAGGATCAGCTGCTCCGCGAGGTCGACCCGCCTCATCCGGCCGGCCTCGGCTTTGGCGAGGTGGAGGAGGGCCTCGTAATCGTTGATCGTGAGGCCGTGCTCGGCTACGAGCTGGGCGCTGATGGTGCGGGTCACTGACGCATGCCCCCGGATCAGCCGAATCCAGGAATCCAGGGCCGAATCTTGTTGTTGGCTCAATACTTGACTAGACAAGGTTTCCTCGCTACTATTGGTTGCGTACTCAACTATAGCGTACTCAAGGAGGAATGTAAATGAGCACCACGACAGACACCCGTCAGGCCTTGCCGGTTGGAACCTGGCAGCTCGACCCCGTCCACTCGACCATCGGCTTCGAGGTCGACTACATGGGCGGCGCGTTCCGCGGCCAGTTCCGCGAGGTCACCGCCGAGCTCGACGCCGAGGGCGAAACCCCCATATTGACGGGCTCCGCCAAGGTCGCCAGCGCGGATCTCAAGGACGAGAACCTCACTGCCCACATCCAGTCCCCGGATTTCTTCGACGCCGAGCGCTTCCCGGCGCTCAGCTTCGAGTCCAGCGAGATCGATCGCGCAGGCGATCAGATCACGGTCCGCGGCGGCATCACGATCAAGGGCGTCGAGAAGCCCGTCGAGCTGACCGGCACGCTAGGCGAGCCGATCACCGACCCGTATGGGCGCGAGCGCATCTCGCTCAAGCTCGACACGAAGATCGACCGCCAGGAGTTCGGCGTGAACTGGAACGTGCCGCTCCCCGACGGGACCCCGGCACTGGCCGACGAGGTCAAGCTCGCGGCCGAGCTCTACCTGGTGAGGGAGGCGTAAGCCCGATGAAGGTTCTTGCGATCTCGGGCAGCCTGCGCCGAGACTCGTACAACACGAAGCTCCTCCGCGCTGCGGAGGAGCTTCTCCCTCCCGAGGTCGACTTCGTCCTCTACCCGGGCGTGAAGGACGTTCCGCCCTACGACGAGGAGGACGACGTCCAGCCGGCGCCAATGGCGGTCGCGGCACTCCGCAGCGCGATCCGCGAGGCGGATGCCGTCCTCTTTGCGACCCCCGAATACAACTCGTCTGTTCCAGGCTCCCTGAAGAACGCCCTGGACTGGGTGTCTCGTCCAGTGGCCACGAATCCGCTCCGGAACAAGCCCGTCGCAGTCGTCGGTGCCAGCACCGGGGCCTTCGGGGCCGTCTGGGCCCAGGCCGAGCTCCGCAAGATCCTCGCCGCCATCGGCGCGCGCATCGTTGATGCGGAGGTGGCCGTCGGTCATGCACCGACCCGCTTCGACGAGGCGGGAAGACTCGAGGACGAGGAGCTGCAGGACCAGTTGCAGGAGACGGTGGAGGCGTTGCTCGCCGAGACCCGGGCCCGAGCGCTCGTTCTGGTCTGACGAACATACGTTCGTACTCGATTTCCGTGGATATGAAAATCCCTCCATGAGGGGTCGACCGAGACTCGGGAGGCGCTAATGGTCAGGCGAGGATGGAAAGACCACACTGTCCCGACCCGGCTCACGCCGGCGGTCGGGTGGTCAGAGCCGGGTGGTATGGCACCGCTCCACACCGGCGACAGAGATGGAAGTGCGAGCCGCCTAACGGCGACCCCGCCCATCGCTTCGCCGAGGTGTTGCCTAGGCGGGAGTCATCGCACGCCAACTGCCTCGAGTGCTCGACGCACCTCGAGGCTTGGGAGGGCCAGCCGGGCGCGCGCCAGTACAGCTTCAACTCCCGCGAGGTGGCCCACGCCCTGAAGCTCATCGCCAGCGGTCACAGCTACCGCGCCGCCGCCGGCGAGACGCGTCTGCTGGCCAAGCGCAAGCGACAGCCGCGCCCGAAGTCGATCCGCTCCCGCTCGCTGCGGCGCGACCCCAACCTCGACGGGCAGGTCGTCGCCAACTGGGCCGACGCCTACGCGCCGACGCTGATGGAGGTGCTGCCCAAGGAGTGGCCGGAGGTCGTCGTGGTCGACTCGGTCAACTTCAGGATCGCCACCGGCGTCAAGGCAGGCCTCGGCTACCACGTCTTCGTCGCCGTCGCCTATCAACAGATGCCCGGCACCTTCTATCGCAAGCCGGTCGTCCTGGCGATGCAGGGGTCGCCACGCCGAGACGTCGACGCCTGGAAGAAGTTCTACCGCTCGCTCGAGGGTGCGCCACGGGTGCTGGTCACAGATATGGAGCCGGCGACCCGTCTGGCTGCGAAGGAAGTCTTCGGCCAGCGCGGCGTGCAGACGGAGCTACGGATGTGCGAGTGGCATCTGAAGCGCTCGCTCGAGGTCAACCTGGCTCTCCTCCAGTCACAGCCCAACCACCCGATCTGGGCTGCACTCGAGAAGGCCTTCTACTCCGACCAGCACTGGGCCGCGTTCGAGGTCGAGGTGCACAAGCAGCACGCGACGAACAACCCGCCGCTGCGGACGGCGACCCGCTGGCTGAACAAGAACGGCAAGCACGTCCGGGCTCAGATGGTCACTCGCACCGCCGCCGGCCCCAACTCGATCTCCGGCGCTGAGGCGGTGCTGCGCAAGGTCGAGAAGGCGTTCGAGAACAACCGCTCGAGCGTCTTCGGCAACGAGGCGCGGATGAACCTGCTACTCGGGCTGATGACGCTCGAGTGGCGCGACGAGGCTAACGAGCTCGACTGGGCCGAGCGGATCCGTTCCTCTTTGCTGCCTTCCGCCGGCGTGCCGCAACAACAACGGTCTCAGGACGATCGCTTTCTGACTCCCTCTCTGATCTGGTAGCGCGCGCGACGATCGCCCGCTTCATCGCGTCGACGTAGGGCTCGAGCGGGACGTCAAGCAGGGCCAGGGAGCCGAGGCGGTACTCGAGTGAGGTCGAGTCGCTAGCGCTGAGCCCGACCAGCCAGTCGTTCATCAGGTCGATGTCGACGATCGCGTCGGGAGACTCGCTGACGCGGAGCAACAGCTCGATGGTCTCGAACAGCGCCTCGTTCGGTAGCAGCGACAGGTGTCGGCTGTCGATCGTCTCCACCAGCGCGCTGTCGTTCTTGGCTCGTGGTTGAGCAGAGCCTGCCGGCGCCGTTGACAACGCCTCGAGGCGCGGCGCGTTGAGAAAGACGAGTCGCCGGTCGGTGGTGTTGAAGCCGACCCAGGCCACACGCCCGCGCGACTTGAGCGCATAGGAGAGATCGAGTCGCGCACGCCGAGAGAGCGGGTACTCGTACTCGCCGCCGCCCGAGAAGCGGAGCTTCACTACAGCCTCGAACGGAGCGTCTGTGTTCCAGCGCTCGACCCATTCCTCGAGGCGGCTCGGCGGCGTCTGACCGTTGAGGATCTCGTGGACGCCGCAGCCGAGGATCAACGCCATCCGCCGCAGGAGGCGGGACGGCGGGTCATAGTGGCCGTTCTCCCAGCTCCTAACCGTCGTCCGCGAGACGCCGAGCTCGATCGCCAGCTCAGGGCCGGTCATACCGGCGCGGATCAAGAGGGACGCCAGAGCCGAGAACGGCTCCTGCTCGATGTCGGGGCGAAGGCGCATTTTGGGGGTATCGGCAACTCAGGTGTCACCCGTGAGGTGCTCGGCTACGCGAGTGCGAGGTTGTAGACGATCGCGACCAGCATCGAAAGAACGAACAAACCCAACACACCGGGGAACAGCCAAAGGAAGGAGGCGTAGCTCTCCACGACCTTCTCGCGCAGCGGCTCCTCCGCCGGTGTCTCGGCAGGGCCGATGAGCAGGTCGGCGGCCGCACGAGGGCTCCGCATCACGCGCTTCAACGCTCTCCCCGACCAGATCGTTCGAGGCGGTAGGGGGAGGAAGTAACTCTGGCGATGGCGCTGCCAAGCTCGTACGGCGAGTGAGTAGCGCAGCAGCCGGTACAGCCCTAGCGCGAAGAACCCCGCAGTCAGACAATCGAGCACAACATCAAGACCGTTCATGCGACGACCGTAGGCCACGCACACGGGGCTACCGGACGTCGTGCGCGAGAGATGATGCTGCGGTCTAGCTGTCAGGATCTTCTGCCGGCGAGCCTTTATCTCTTTCCGTCATATCCACGGAAATCGAGTACGAACATACGTTCGTAACATCCTGGGTCCACTGCAAACATCTTGTAAAGACCAGCGGTCCTTGCTATCTTCTTCCTCAACCTTAGGGTGAGACTTCGTGTCTTGCCCCTGACCCCGGGGGAGGCCAGGATGGCCGCACGGCCCGCAACCGCTGCGCAGAAGGCCCAGAGGGAGCTCGAAGACCTTCAGCTCGTCATGCGCGCCCGGAACGGCGACGGCGGCGCTCTCGACACTCTGATTCGGCGCTACAACGGCTTCGTCCGTCTCAAGGCGAGCTCGTATTTCCTCGCCGGGGGCGACTCCGAAGATCTCGTCCAGGAGGGGCTGATCGGGCTCTACAAGGCGGTTCGCGACTTTCGCGCCGACAAGGAGACGTCCTTCCGGAGCTTCGCCGAGCTCTGTGTCACCCGCCAGATCATCACGGCCATCAAGACGGCCACCCGCTTCAAGCATGCCCCCTTGAACACCTATGTCTCCTTCAGCCACACCCCCGCCGGCCAGGAGTCGGACGGGGAGTGCTCGCTCGGGGACGCCTTACCGGGGCCCGGAGTGGATGACCCCGCGGTCTGCGTGATCTCGACGGAGGAGCTCCAGAGCCTCGTTTTCACCCTGGGCAGCGGCCTTTCCGAGCTCGAAGCGGATGCCCTCCGGCTCTATCTGGAGGGTGAATCCTACGAACAGATGGCTGAAGATCTAGAATGCGACACGAAGACGATCGATAACGCGCTCCAGCGGGTAAAGAGAAAGATCCTTACCCACCAGAAATCCCGGCAAGTCCTGCTTTAAACCGGGAATTTTGGCCGCCTCTACCGCGTTTTAAAAGGTACGGAGCCTCCAGGCGTGGTCCGGATTGGGCCGCCGCGAACGGGCTCCAGACCCGAAATCGAGAGGAGATGAACCAAGCTGACCAACCTTGCTGAACTTGATTTGCAGTCTTTCCTTCACGAAGCCGAGGACCTCGGCTCCGTCGAAGAGGCGACCCTGGAGGCGTTTGCCGTCGCGAACGAGTTCGAGGACGACGACCTCGCGGAGCTCCGTGGCGAGCTCGAGGAAAAGGGCATCGAGATCGTCCCGCTCGAGGACGACGCACCCCCGGCACCGCGCGTGCGGGCTGCTGCAGAGGTTTCCGGGACGACGGACAGTTTGACCCTGTTCATGAACGCGGCAGGCCGCTATCAGCTGCTCACCGCTGCCGAGGAGGTTGCGCTCGCGAAGCGCATCGAGCGCGGTGATCGCACGGCCAAGGAGCTGATGATCAACTCGAACCTCCGGCTGGTGGTTTCGATCGCGAAGCGGTATCAGGGCCGTGGCATGCAGCTGGGCGATCTGATCCAGGAAGGCGTGATCGGGCTGAACCGCGCGGTCGAGAAGTTCGACTGGCGTCGCGGTTACAAGTTCTCGACCTACGCCACCTGGTGGATCCGCCAGGCCTGCCAGCGGGCAGTGTCCAACCAGTCGGCGACGATCCGCATTCCGACGCATGTCCACGAGCGGCGCGTGAAGCTGGCCCGGGCCCGCGCGCGGCTGCAGGCTGCGACCGGAGAGGAGCCGACCCGCGAGGAGCTTGCCCAGGCCACCGGGCTCGACCTCGTGTACGTCGAGGAGGCCCTTGGTGCTGTGGAGGCATCCGTGTCGCTGAACCAGGCGATCGGCTCAGACGGTGACGGCGAGTTCGGCGACCTGTTCGCCGATCAGAACGCCGAGGATCCGTCCGAGGAGGCCGGGGAGGCCCTGCGCCGCCAGTTCGTGCGGAACGCCCTCGGGCGTCTTCCGGAGCGCGAGCGTCGGGTTCTCGAGCTGCGCTTCGGATTCGACGGCGAGTCCACTTCACTGGAGCAGATCGGCCGCGAGCTGAGCATGAGCCGTGAGCGGGTCCGCCAGGTGGAGCGCGACGCGCTGGCCAAGCTGCAAGACGAGCTTGCCGGCGTCGTCGAGATCTCACCCGACGCACTCGTCGACGCGGCCTAATTCGCGAAGTGAGTCGGACGCGTGGATCGCCACGCGTCCGATCTCATACCGGCGTGCGCCACGAATGAACTTCTGCTGATTGTTCTTCGAAGGTGTGACGCGCAGAGATCCATGCCGACGCAAAGGTAGGTCGGCGATGGGGATCAGGTATACGCCGTGAGTCTCCGGGCAGAAGACCCCGAAGTAGTCAACTTCTCCCTGATAATCGCGATGAACTACTCGAGGGTTCTTTTGGTGCCCATAGTTGCTGCACATGCTCCAAATGACCGCGCCTCTTCGCAACCTGCCGGTCTTGCATTGGACACTCGCCATCTTTGCGCCGTCGTCAATGACTAGGTCGTAGCGCGTGTTTTCGCCGAAAGGGACAAGCACGGCGAACCCAATCTCCCGAAGCGCCAGCATCACTGCGAGGGTTGTGCGGTTCACCTATGTCCTTGGGATGCTCCACCTCCCCACCGTGCCCGAGGCATCGGCTGGGCCATGTCTAAAACAGCCGACACGACGTTCGCTTACCATGAGGGACGGTGCCGGAGTAGCTCAGTTGGCAGAGCGCAGCTCTTGTAAAGCTGATGTCGTGGGTTCGAGTCCCGCCTCCGGCTTCCTTGCCCAGACGACGCTAATGCCGCCGACCCGAACGGACGAGAGCTAGCCACAGAGTCGTTCGCGGGGCTGGCCTCGCGAATACGGTTACCCACACTCTTTCAGGCGCTGGCCTTGGCCTTCTTGCGCCGGTTTTCGGCCTCGGCAGACTCCGAAGCAGCGGGGATCTCCACATGGAAGAGCGAACCTCGTCCGCCGTTTGGCTCGACCCAGATCCTCCCGTGCACGCGTCGGACGAGCTCGCGTGAGATGTAGAGGCCGAGCCCGGTGCCCCCGATCCCGCCGGTCATGTCAGGGTCGAGCCGGTAGAACTTCTCGAAGATCCGGCCCTGCTCGGCCGGAGGGATGCCGAGCCCTTCGTCGGCAATCGTGAAGCGCACGTACTTGCCCACCGCTTCGAGGCGAACGTGCACGTTTCCGCCTGAAGGTGAGTACTTGACGGCGTTGTCGACGAGGTTGGTCAGGACCTGCCGGAGCTGACCTTCGTCCGCCGCGACCCGAGGAACGTCCTCCTCGGCCGAATCGAGACTGACCCGAGTGCCTTCCGGCAGATGCGTGCGCGCGGCCTCGAGGACGCTGGCCGCGAGGGCGTGCGCATCGCAAGGCTCGACCTGTAGCTCTAGCCGGCCGGCGTCGAGCTGGCTGGCGAGCAGGAGGTCGTTCACGATGTCGGCCAGTCGGGTGGACTCTTCGACGATGACCTCGAGGAGCTTGCGATGCATCGGCTCCTCGAGCTCGAGATCCTCACGTGCAAGAGTCAGCGCGGAACCGTAGATGGCGGCGAGCGGCGTGCGTAGCTCGTGCGACACGGTCGAGACCAGGTCCTGTCGAATCTGCTCGAGCGCGCGCTCCTCGGTGAGGTCGCGGAACGCGTAGACCGTTCCTTCGTCGAAGCCGACTCCCGAGATCGAGAGCCAGCGCTCGTTGCCGTCGAGCTCGAGCGGGAACGTCGTCGCCGTTGCCGGCCCGGGTGCACCCGCCACCGGAACGCGTGGCGCGAGATCCTGCCAGCCCGGCAGCACCTCGTCGGCCCGACGGCCAAGCATCGCGGCCCGCGTGAGCTTGGTGATCGCCTCGGCTGCGCGGTTCCAGACGCGCACGATTCCCTCGCTGTCGACGAGGAACACGCCGTCGGCAACGGTCTCGAGCACACGCGCAGCCTGCGCGCGCTCTTCGGCCTCGCGATAGAGCTGTGCGTTCTCGATCGCGGTCGAGGCCCGGCGCGCCAGCTCTTCGGCCAGAGCGAGGTCTGCCGGTCCGTAGCGCCGGCCGGACTCCGCCGCGACGAACGAGATGACGCCCCACCTTCGTCCGCGAACGACGAGCGGCACCCCCATATAGCTCTGGAAGCCAAGCTCGCGGACCAGTCCGAGATGGAGGTCGTCCACCGCGAGCTCGGACAGCCTCTCCTCCGAGATCTCCGCGATCAGCTCGCTCTCGCCGGTCCGAAGCACGAGCGGCGGTCCCTGAGCGGCGTCGGGATCCTCCGGATAGCGGCGGCTCAGCTCGAGCGCGAGCTCCACCTTGCGCTCGTTGACGTGTTCGACGGCGAGTGTGCGCAGCTTTCCGTCCTCGACGATGTCCACTCTGGCCCAGTCGGCGATGCGTGGCACAGCCATCTTTGCAAGGGCCGCCAGGGTTGTCCTGTAGTCGAGGGAGCCGCCGAGGGTCGCGCCCGCCTCGACGAGGAACCGTTGCGCTTCTTCGGCGGACTTGCGGTCGTCGATGTCCGTGTTCGACCCGAACCATTTGACGATCTCGCCGCGACGGGTGCGCATCGGAACGGCGCGCGTCAAGTGCCAGCGGTACGAGTCGTCCTCCGCACGGCGGAGTCGAAGCTCGTTGTCGTACGGATTTCCGGTGTCGAGCGCTTCCCGCCAGAGCCGAAGCGTGCGCGGAAGATCGTCGGGATGGGTGACGTCCGTCCAGCCGGCGGCGACGCGTTCCGAGAACGAGGTATCGAAGTAGTCGAGCACCCGCTGGTTCACGTAGTCGAGCTCACCGTTCGGCATTGCGGTCCAGATCTGGTCGGGCTGCGCTTCGGCGAGGAACCGGTAGCGCTCCTCGCTCTCTCGGCGGAGCTCCGAGAGCTCCTGCTCTTTCAACTGCTCGGCCTGCAGCCGCAGCGTTTCCGTCTTCTCGTGCAACTCGATGAAGACCGCGACCTTGGAGCGCAGCACTTCTGGGCTGAACGGCTTGAAGACGTAGTCGACCGCGCCTGCCGAGTACCCGCGGAAGACGTGCTCCTCCTCCTTGGAGATGGCTGTGACGAAGATGATCGGGATGTGCTTCGTCCGTTCGCGCTGCTTGATCAGCCTCGCCGTCTCGAAGCCGTCGAGCACCGGCATCTGGACGTCCAGCAGGATGACTGCGACATCGTGGTGCAGCAGCTGGCGGAGAGCCTCCTCTCCGGAGTCCGCGTAGAGGAGGTTCTGCTCGAGCGGCTCGAGGATGGCCTCGAGTGCGAGCAAGTTCTCGGGCCGGTCGTCGACGAGCAGGACGTTGGTCATCTACGCGTGCAGCCCGGCGGATGTCTCGGTGGGCGGCGGAGGAACCTCCCGGTTCCCCCGAGCCCCCTCCACTGGTCCGCTTGCGCGGACAGGCGGCTTCGCCGCCGGATCGACCCAGAGCCCGTAGACGAACTTGCCGATCTCGTCCAGCGGGAGGATCGCGTCGGCGCTGGTGGAGGCGATTGCTGCATCGGGCATCGTCCGGCGGGCGGCCCCGAGTGGATCCTGGATCAGCGCTACGCCGCCGGCGGCCTTGATCCTGGCGAGGCCGTGGGCCCCGTCGTCGTTCGCGCCGGTGAGGATGATCCCGATCACACCCGCTCCGTATGCGTGGGCGGCCGTCTCGAAGAGGACGTCGATCGAGGGCCGCGCGAAACGGATGCGCTCGTCGACCGAAAGCGCGAACGACCCTCGCTCGACCAGCAGGTGGTAGTTCGGTGGCGCGATGTACACGTGACGCGGCTCGATCGCCAGCTTGTCCTCGGCGTCGACGACGACTCGGCTCGTCTGGGCCTGAAGTAGCTCCGCGAGCGTTCCCTCGGGCGAGTCAGGGTGGCGATGCTGGGCAATCGCGATCGGAAGGTCGAGCTCGTCCGGAAGGTCGGCAAGCACATGGCCGACCGCTTTCAAGCCACCCCAGGATGCTCCGATGCACACGAGGTCGTACATCAGCGCTCGGCGACCTTCCTGTAGAGCTTCTCGCTCGCGTCGAGCTCCTCGTAATCGGACTCGTGCGGGCCGAAGTGGATCGACTCTTTGTGGCCCAGCCCGAGCACGCCGAACGTGACCAGGCTCTCGAAGAAGAGCCGGTGGACGCGATCCTGCAGTGCCCGGTCGAAGTAGATCATCACGTTGCGGCAGATGATCACGTTGAACTCGTTGAACGAGTGATCCGAGACCAGGTTGTGCTGCGCGAAGACCACGTTCTCGATCAGCGCGCGCTGGAACTGCGCGCCGTCGTACTTCGCGACGTAGTACTCCGAGAAAGCACGCTTCCCGCCGGCCTTGATGTAGTTCTGCGTGTATTCACGCATCTTGTCGAGAGGGAACACGCCCGATCGCGCCCGCTCGAGGACGGATTCGTTGATGTCCGTCGCGTAAATGCGCGCACGATCGTAGACCTCCTCTTCTTGCAGCAGAATCGCGAGCGAATAGACCTCCTCGCCGGTCGAGCAGCCCGCCACCCAGATCCGGGTGAACGGATACGTGCGGAGAGACGGAACGACCTTCTCCCGAAAGGCGACGTAGAAGCCGGGATCGCGAAACATCGCGGTCACGTTGATCGAAAGGTCGAGCAAGAGGCGCTCCATGCACGACGGGTCGTGCAGGAGCTTGTCCTGCAGCGCCGAGACGGTCTGCAGTCCCTCCGCGAAGACACGGCGCCAAACACGGCGTCTCAGCGAGGCCGGTGCGTACTCGCGAAAGTCGAAGCCGTACTGACGGAAGACTCCCTCGAGCAGCAGGGAAAGCTCGATGTCTTCGAGGTCGTCGTGACCCGGCGGGTGCTTGCTCGCACCCGCCGGGTCACGGGACGCTCCGACCGAGGCCATGTTCTTACTTGTACAACCAGACTCGCATCAGCGAAAGGAGCTGGTCCGTGTCGACCGGCTTCGTGATGTAGTCCGAGGCCCCCGAGGCGATCGATTTCTCGCGGTCGCCCTTCATCGCTTTCGCCGTCAGGGAGATGATCGGGAGCTGCTTGAACGAGTCCTCGGAGCGGATGGCCCGCATCGTCTCGTAGCCGTCCATGCCCGGCATCATGATGTCCATCAGCACGAGATCGATTTCTGGATGCCGATGCAGGAGCTCGATGCCGTCCTTTCCGTTCTCTGCGTAGAGAACCTCCATGCCGTGGGACTCGAGCACGCTGGTGAGGGCGAAGACGTTCCGGACGTCGTCGTCGACGATGAGGATCTTCCTCTGCTTGAGCACCTCGTCGGCCGAGTGCAGCTGCTCGAGCATCCTGCGCTTCTCCTTCGGCAGCTTCCGTTCGACGCGATGAAGGAAGAGCGACGTCTCGTCGAGCAGACGCTCCGGTGAGCTGGCGTCCTTGACGACGATCGACTCCGCGAACTTCTTCAGCTTCGTCTCCTCGTTCCGTGTGAGCTCCTTGCCGGTGTAGACGATGACCGGGATCGACGAGTGCTGCTCGTCTTCCTTCAGCTTCTCGAGCAGGGCGAAGCCACCCATGTCGGGAAGCTTGAGATCGAGCACCATGCAGTCGAAGCGCTCCAGCTCGAGGGCTTCGAGCGCGGCTTCGCCCGAGCCGACTGCGGTCACCTGGACGTCTTCGTCGCTGCCGATCAGCTCTACGACCGCCTCCCGCTGTGACTCGTCGTCCTCCACCACGAGCAGCCGCTTGAGGCCGCGGTCGATGAAGCTCCGGATCTCGCCGAAGGTTTCCTCGAGGCCTTCCTTCGAAATCGGTTTCTCGAGGAATGCCACCGCTCCGGCCTTGAGGGCGTTCTGTCGGCCGTCACCCGCCGAAACGATGTGGACCGGAATGTGTCGCGTATCCGGATGGTGCTTCAGGCGGTCGAGCACGGTCCAGCCGTCCATCACCGGCAGCTTCATGTCGAGGATGATCGCGTCGGGCTTGAACTCGTGCGCGAGCGCGAGGCCGGAGTCGCCGCGAACGGCGACGATCCCCTTGAAGCCGCGGTCTCGCGCGACCTCGAGCTCCGTCCGGGCCAACTCCGGGTCGTCCTCGACGATCAGGACGACGCGGTCGCTGTCCTGGATGTCGTCGCGATCGTCCCGAACGTCGCTCGGGAGGAGGAGAGCAGGGTCGAGCTCGGGTTGAGCGGGGAACATCGGAGCCGGAGCGTTTCCGTTCTCATCGCTGTCCGTGGAGAACACGACGGCCTCCTCGAACGCATCAGCGGTATGAGGATGGTCGGACGGCCGGTACGTTGCCGGCAGGAAGAGCGTGAACCTGCTTCCCTTTCCCAACTCGCTCTCGACATGGATCTCGCCGCCCAGCAGACGCGCGATCTCACGGCTGATCGAGAGCCCCAGGCCGGTGCCACCGTAACGACGGCTCGTCGTCCCGTCCGCCTGCTGGAAGGCCTCGAAGATCAGGCGCAACTTGTCGTGCGGGATGCCGATGCCGGTGTCCTCGACGGTGAACTCGAGCACGGCCTCGGCCCGTGAGAGGACTTCGCTGGCGAACTGACGGCCCTCGGCCAGGCCGATGCGTAGTTTCACCATGCCCGACTCCGTGAACTTGAACGCGTTCGAGAGCAGGTTCTTGATCACCTGCTGCAGACGCTGCTCGTCGGTCACGATCGTCGGCGGCACGTTCGCGCCGTGCACCTCGATCTCGAAGTCGAGATTCTTGTCTTCTGCAACCGGCCTGAACGAGCGGTCGACGAAGTCGCGCAAGTCGGACAGCTTGACGTCCCCGACGTGGACATCCATCCGGCCGGCCTCGACCTTCGACAGGTCGAGGATGTCGTTGATCAGAGTGAGCAGGTCGGACCCCGCGCCGTAGATCGTGTTCGCGAATTCGATCTGCTTGTCGTTTAGATTCGCGTCCGGATTCTCTCCGAGCAGCTTCGCCAGGATGAGCAGCGAGTTCAGCGGCGTGCGCAGCTCGTGCGACATGTTCGCAAGGAATTCCGACTTGTAGCGCGACGAGAGCGAGAGCTGCTCCGCCTTCTCCTCGAGGGCAGCGCGAGCGAGTTCGATCTCGCGGTTCTTGATCTCGATGCGGCGATTCTGCTCCTCGAGGAGCTCGGCCTTCTCTTCCAGCTCCTCGTTTGTCTGCTGCAGCTCCTCCTGTTGAGTCTGCAACAGCTCCTCCGAGGCCTTGAGTGAGGCAGCCTGCTCCTCGAGCTCCTTGTTGGTCTGCTGGAGCTCTTCCTGCTGTGCCTGCAGCTCTTCCGACTGGCTCTGCAGCTCCTGCGTCAGTCCCTGGGACTGCGACAGCAGCTCCTCCGTCCGCATGTTCGCCTGGATCGTGTTGAGGACGACACCGATCGTCTCGGACAGCTGCTCGAGGAACGCCTGCTGCACGGAGGAGAACCGCTGGAACGATGCGAGCTCGATCACCGCCAGCACCTGGTCCTCGAAGAGGACGGGGAGGACAATCAGGTTGATCGGCAGTCCCTCGCCGAGTCCCGAGCTGATCCGGACGTAGTCGTCGGGGGCCTGGGTGACCAGGATCGACTTCTGCTCGAGCGCGGCCTGCCCAACGAGCGCCTCGCCGATCTTGAACTTGTTCGGGACGTTCTTGCGTTGCTTGTAGCCGTAGGTGGAGATCAGCCGAAGCTCGAAGTCGTCTCCCTCGCCGTCCGGCGATTCCATCATGAAGAACGCCCCGTGCTGTGCCCCGACGAGCGGGGTCAACTCGGACATGATCAGGCGCGACACCGTCTCGAGGTCGCGCTCGCCCTGCAGCATTCCGGTGAAGCGCGCCATGTTCGAGTTCAGCCAGTCCTGCTCCGAGTTCTTGCGGGTCGTCTCGGCCAGGTTCTCGATCATCTGGTTGATCGTGTCCTTCAGCTCTGCGACCTCGCCTTCGGCCTCGACCGCGATCGAGCGCGTGAGGTCGCCCGACGTCACCGCCTGCGAGACCTCCGAGATCGCGCGCAGCTGCGTCGTCAGCGTGCCCGCGAGCTGGTTCACGTTGTCCGTGAGGCCCTTCCACACGCCCGAGACGCCTTCGACCTTGGCCTGGACGCCGAGCTTCCCTTCGGTGCCCACCTCCCTCGCAACGCGCGTCACTTCGGCGGCGAAGGTCGAGAGCTGGTCGACCATCGTGTTGATCGTGTTCTTGAGCTCGAGAATCTCGCCGCGCGCGTCGACGGTGATCTTCTTGGAGAGCTCGCCCTTTGCGACTGCCGTCGTCACCTCAGCGATGTTGCGCACCTGGTTGGTGAGGTTGTCGGCGAGCGTGTTGACGTTGTCGGTCAGGTCCTTCCAGGTGCCGCTGACGCCCTTGACCTTCGCCTGGCCGCCGAGCTTGCCCTCGGTGCCCACCTCGCGGGCGACGCGGGTGACTTCGTCCGCGAACGACGAGAGCTGGTCGACCATCGTGTTGATCGTGTTCTTCAGCTGGAGGATCTCGCCCTTGACGTTGACGGTGATCTTCTTCGAGAGATCGCCGGTGGCGACCGCGGTCGTCACCTCGGCGATGTTCCGCACCTGCGTCGTGAGGTTGTCGGCCAGCGTGTTCACGTTGTCCGTGAGGTCCTTCCACGTGCCGCTCACGCCTTCGACGTTTGCCTGGCCGCCGAGGCGACCTTCGGTGCCCACTTCCTTTGCGACGCGTGTCACCTCGGCGGCGAACGAGCGCAGCTGATCGACCATCGTGTTGATGGTCTCCTTCAGCTCGAGCACCTCGCCGCGTGCATCCACGGTGATCTTCTTGCTCAGGTCGCCGGTCGCGACCGCGGTGGTGACGTCGGCGATGTTCCGCACCTGGTCGGTGAGGTTGTCGGCCATCGCGTTCACGTTGTCCGTCAAGTCCTTCCACGTGCCGGAGACGCCCTTGACCTTGGCCTGGCCGCCGAGACGCCCTTCGGTTCCCACTTCGCGGGCGACGCGGGTGACCTCGTCTGCGAACGACGAGAGCTGGTCGACCATCGTGTTGATCGTGTTCTTGAGCTCGAGGATCTCGCCCTTGACGTCAACCGTGATCTTCTTGGACAGATCGCCGGTGGCGACCGCAGTCGTGACGTCCGCGATGTTGCGCACCTGGCTCGTCAGGTTGCCGGCGAGCGTGTTGACGTTGTCGGTCAAGTCCTTCCACGTCCCGCTGACGCCCTTGACTTGCGCCTGGCCGCCGAGCTTGCCCTCGGTGCCCACCTCGCGGGCGACGCGAGTGACCTCGTCGGCGAACGACGAGAGCTGGTCGACCATCGTGTTGATCGTGTTCTTGAGCTCGAGGATCTCGCCTCTGGCCTCGACGGTGATCTTCTTGGACAGATCGCCGGTGGCGACCGCAGTCGTCACCTCGGCGATGTTGCGCACCTGGTCGGTCAGGTTCGACGCCATCCCGTTCACGCTCTGGGTCAGCTGGCGCCACGTCCCCGAGACATCCTTGACCTCGGCCTGGCCGCCGAGGCGGCCCTCGGTTCCCACCTCTGTCGCGACGCGAGTGACCTCGTCGGCGAACGACGAGAGCTGGTCGACCATCGTGTTGATGGTGTTCTTGAGCTCGAGGACTTCGCCCTTGACGTCGACGGTGATCTTCTTCGAGAGGTCGCCCAGCGCCACTGCTGTCGTGACTTCCGCGATGTTGCGGACCTGGCTCGTGAGGTTGCCGGCGAGCGTGTTGACGTTGTCGGTGAGGTCCTTCCACGTGCCGGACACGCCCTTGACCTCGGCCTGGCCGCCGAGCATCCCTTCGTTGCCTACTTCCTTCGCGACGCGAGTGACCTCGTCGGCGAACGACGAGAGCTGGTCGACCATCGTGTTGATCGTGTTCTTCAGCTCGAGGATCTCGCCCCGGGCGTCGACCGTGATCTTGCGTGAGAGGTCGCCTTTCGCGACCGCGGTGGTCACGTCGGCGATGTTGCGCACCTGATTCGTGAGGTTGTCGGCGAGCTGGTTGACGTTGTTCGTCAGCTCGCGCCAGGTCCCGCTGACGCCCTTCACTTCGGCCTGGCCGCCGAGGCGGCCCTCGGTGCCTACTTCCTTCGCGACGCGGGTGACCTCGTCGGCGAACGACGAGAGCTGGTCGACCATCGTGTTGATCGTGTTCTTCAGGCGGAGAACCTCGCCCTTCACCTCGACCGTGATCTTGCGCGAGAGATCGCCCTTGGCGACCGCGGTCGTCACGTCGGCGATGTTGCGCACCTGGTCGGTGAGGTTCGCTGCCATGCCGTTCACGCTGTCCGTCAGCGCCTTCCACGTGCCGGAGACGCCCGGTACCTCGGCCTGGCCGCCGAGCTTGCCCTCGGTACCGACCTGGCGCGCTACCGTCGTCACCTGCTCCGCGAACACGCGCAGCGTGTCGATCATCGAATTGATGGTGTCGGCGAGCGCGGCCACTTCGCCTTTCGCCTCGATCGTGAACTTCTGGTTCAGGTTGCCATCGGCAACGGCGGTGACCACCTTGGCGATACCGCGCACCTGGGTGGTCAGGTTGGTCGCCATGAAGTTGACGTTGTCGGTCAGGTCTTTCCAGGTGCCGCTGACTCCCTTGACCGTTGCCTGGCCGCCGAGCTTCCCTTCCGTCCCTACCTCGCGCGCGACGCGCGTGACCTCGTCTGCGAAGGAGCGCAGCTGGTCGACCATCGTGTTGATGGTGTTCTTGAGCTCGAGGACTTCGCCCTTGACGTCGACGGTGATCTTCTTCGAGAGGTCGCCGTTCGCGACTGCGGTCGTCACCTCCGCGATGTTCCGCACCTGGGTGGTGAGGTTGTTCGCCATGAAGTTGACGTTGTCCGTGAGGTCGCGCCAGATTCCCGAGACGTCCTTGACGCGGGCCTGTCCACCGAGGATCCCCTCGGTGCCGACCTCGCGCGCGACGCGGGTCACCTCGGATGCGAACGAGCTGAGCTGGTCCAGCATCGTGTTCACGGTCGTCCCGATCCGCAGGAACTCTCCGCGCACCGGCTGTCCCTCGATCTTGAGAGACATCTTCTGCGACAGGTCGCCTTCTGCGACCGCGTCGAGCACGCGAGAGACCTCGATGGTCGGACGGACCAGATCGTCGATCATCGAGTTGACCGCGCTGATCGAATCGGCCCAGGTCCCCTTCGCGGACTTCAACTGCGTGCGCTCGGTCATCCGGCCCTCGCGCCCGATGACCCTGCTCACGCGACTCAGCTCGTCGGTCAGGCCCTCGCGCCGCTCCGCCAAGCCGTTGAACGCCTTCGCCACGTCGCCCATGACACCGCTCTTCTGCGCAGACAGCCGCACGCCGGTCCCTCCGTCCCTCGCTGAGCGGAGAGCCTCGAGCAGCTCCTGCAGGTCGTTCTTCTTGATCTCCACCGTCGCGCCGTCGGTGGCACGGCGATTTGCGGCGGGAGCGGCGCGTTTTTGCGTCCTCCGTTCCCGGGTCTTGGGTTCTGGTGCAGCCACAGATGACTCCTTTGTGCGAGGGATGGGTCCGCCGGAGGGACCGTTGGGCGACGCGCCTGTCCGGCTATGTCCGAGGTTCGCCCTCGGGGGTCGGAATCTTACTCGCGCGCGGGAAAACCGCCCGGGATTTCCAGAGCCTGAGCCAGGTCCTGCCAGAGGTCGTCCACCGGTTCTAGGCCCACGCTGAGCCGGAGCAGGCCCGGCGGGACGCGCTCGCCTTCCCAGCGAGCCCTGGCCTCGAGGAGGGAGTGCACGCCGCCCAGGCTGGTGGCGTTCGTGATGAGCCGGAGGGAAGTCTCAACGTGGCGGGCTTCGTCGGCGCCCGCGACGTCGAACGAGAGGAGGCCGCCGAAGCCGGGGTAGCGCACGGTCGCGACCGCGGGATGGCCTTCCAGGCGCTGCGCCAGCTCGGTCGCGGACTCCGTCTGCCTGTGGACGCGCGGCTTCAGCGTCTCGAGGCCGCGAAGGAGCAGGGCACAGGGGTCCGGGGCCGCGACGATGCCCGAGCGTGTGCGGAATTCCTTCAGGCGCCCGGCATCCTCTTCGCGCTTGCAGACGACTGCGCCGAGCAGGACGTCGTCGTGGCCGCCGAGATATTTCGTCGCGCTGTGCAAGACGAAGTCGGCGCCGAGCTCGAGCGGGCGCAGATAAATCGGCGTCGCGGCGGTGGCGTCGACGACGACCGGGGCCGCGTGGTCGGCCGCGGCCTCGAGGTCGGGCATCGTGAGAAAGGGATTCGACGGGGCCTCGAGCCAGACGAGGTCGACTCCGTCAGGCGGCGTGTCAGTCTGGTCGAACTCGACGACGTGTAGCCCCCAGCGCTCGAGCTCGCGGAAGATGACGCCCGTGCCGAAGTACGCGCCTTCGGCCAGGGCGATCGTGTCCCCGGAAGAGAGGAAGGCGAGGACCAACGCCGTCGTCGCACCCGCGCCGGATGAGAACAGCAGCGCGTGGCCGCCGTCGAGCTCACCCACGCGGCGTTCTGCTTCGACCCCGGTGGGGTGGCCGTAGCGCTGATAGATGAACTCGCCGGGCTCGCCGTCCTGGTAGGGCCAGATCGTGGAGCGGTCGAGCACGACGTGACCTTAACCGTCGCGTTTTGCCGCCGCTTTGCCCGGCCTTGGCCGCTGCGGCCGATGCTGCGGCGACCACGACCTGGAGGACACCATGACTACCCGCACACTCGGCTTCGCTCTTCTCTTCATCCTCGTTCTGGCCCCTGCTGCCCTCGCGTCCCAGGAACAGGGAAGCTGGCGTCGCCTACCGGCCGCCCCGATGGCTCCCGACTGGAACTACCGGACGAGTGTCTGGACCGGCAAGGAGATGCTCGTGTTCGGCCGTGACCAGCAGACGGCGCTCGATGCCAACGGCAATCCGTACGCGGCCTCACGAATCAATGTCGCCGCGGCGTACAACCCTCGGAGTGACACCTGGCGCAGCCTCGATCCGCCACGCGGCCCGACCGGGTTCATGGATCTCAGCTCCGTGTGGACCGGCAAGGAGATGCTCGTCTGGGGCCAGGGGACGCGCGAGGCCTTCAATCCGGTCACGAACACCTGGCGACGGCTGCCAGGTTCGCGGCTCTTGTCGATTCACGACGGGTTCGGCGCGGTGGTGTGGACCGGCCGCGAGCTGATCGGTTGGGGCGGGGGCTGCTGCGGCGACGCGTTTTCCGACGGAGTTGCTTACGGTGTGGCGAAGAACACGTGGCGGGCGCTCCCACGCGCGCCGCTTGCCGGCAGCCAGCATCCGTTGAGTGTCTGGACGGGTCGCCGGATGATCGTCATCTCCGGCGCGCGGGCTGCCTCGTACGAACCGGCGACGAACAGCTGGAAGCGCGTAGCCCAGCCGCCCGCGGCCCGCGGCAACGCAACCGCTGTCTGGGACGGGCGGGAGGTGCTCGTCTTCGGCGGGACTCGGATCGGTTTCGCCTACAGCCCGGGGAACGACAGCTGGCACGCCCTTCCCCTCGTGCCGGCCGGGCGGGTCGGAGACGTGGCTGTTTGGACCGGCAGGCTCCTGCTCATGTGGGGCGGGAAGCGGGGGGGTGCCGCATACGATCCGAAGGTGGGTCGCTGGTCGACTTTCGCTGGCGGCCCCCTTCCGGTCCGGCTCGAGCCGACCGCAGTCTGGACGGGCCACTCGTTGATCGTCTGGGGTGGGCTCAGGACCAAGACCTGGGGTCACGACGACTCCTCAGGTGCAGTGTTCACCCCTGCCGGCTAGAACTCGTTCGCACGCCACACTTGCCGGTCGAAGTGTTTCGCAAGCGGGTTGAAGACGACGAGGAACCGCCGCTTCAGGGCCGTTGCGCGCGCGTCCGCCGCGCGCGCTGCGGCCGGCGGGTGTCCACCCCGTGGGCAGGCGTTACGGCCGCGGAGCCAGTCACGGTAGATCCAGTCCGCGGCGATCGAGGCGTGAGTCGCTTTCTGGAACAGGTTGGAGGCGTGCAACGCGCCCTCGGAGCCCGGCACGTTCAGAGCGGCCACCTGTTCGAGCAGGCTTTGCCGGTTCCTTTGCACCTGATCCAACTGCGCGGCGGCGACATCCGGCGGCAAGCTGCAGTCGAAAGCGCCGGCGATCGCGCGCGTGACCTGTGCGCGTCCGTCGTGCGACTGCGCGAGGAAGTTCTCGAGCTTGTACACGAACGGTCGCACCTGTGGGTCAGCGCTCGTGGTGGCCCGGTTGTTGCTACCACCGTCGTGCACCAGAAGTGCTGCGACGACTCCCCCGGCGGCCAGAGCGGCGACTGCTGCGAGCACCCAGGGCGCTCGCCGTCGGCCGGCCGGCGCCTCGACTGCGGACGCGCCCGACGCCGGAATACTTCTCAGTAGCTCTGTGTCCTGGCGCAGCATCGCCTGCTCGAGCTCCCGGAGCGAGGCTCCAGGCTCGATCCCGAGCTCGCTCACGAACAGCTCTCGCGTGTGGCGGAACAACTCCAATGCGTCCGCCTGGCGGCCGGCCCGGTACAACGCGAGCATCAAGAGCGCGCGCGGCCGCTCGCGGAGTGGATGTGATGCGACGAGCTCTTCGAGCTCCGCCACGATGGCCGCCGCCTCACCGGCTTCGAGCGCGGCGTGCAGCAAATCCTCCACGGCTGCCAGCCGCAGGTCCTCCAACCTTGTCGCGGCACGTTCGGCAAACGGTTCGGTCCGGAACTCGAGCAACGCCGGGCCGCGCCAGAGCTCCAGTGCGCGGCGCATCCCTTCTACCGCGCCGGCTGCATCGCCGGCGGCGAGGTGGGCACGCGCCTCGGCCGCGAGCTTTTCGAAGCGGTCGACGTCGAGCTCGCCGTCGTCGACTCGCAGCTCGTAGCCGGGCGCCCGGGTGAGCAATCGGTCCGGGCCGAGCTCTTTCCGGAGCTGGGAGACGTAGACCTGCAGCGTCTTCGTCGCCCGCGCCGGCGGTTCGTCGCCCCACAGCTCGTCGATCAGCTTTTCGGTCGAAACGACACGATTGCGATTCAGGAGGAGCAGAGCCAGCAGCGCCCTCGGCTTCGCGGCAGCGAGGCTGACCGGATTCCCGTCAATGACGGCCTCGAGTGGCCCGAGGAGCCGGAACTCGTACACGCGGAGCCATACTAGGCTCCTCCTATGGCCACGACCGACGACCCTCGCGCCGACTCCACCGAGTCCAAGTTGGACCAGCTTCAGCAGCTGCGCGACGAGGCCGAGCACGCCGGGACCGACCAGGCGATCGAGCGCCAGCGCCAGCAAGGCAAGCTCCTTGCGCGCGAGCGGCTCGTCGAATTGCTCGATCCAGGCTCGTTCGTGGAGATCGATCGCTACGTCCGGCATCGCGAGCCGAACTTCGGGATGCTCGAAAGGCGCCCGTATGGCGACGCCGTCGTCACCGGGTACGGAACGATCTTCGGCCGGAAGGTCTTCGTCTTCTCACAGGACTTCACGGTCTTCGGCGGTTCGCTGAGCGAGGTCTTCGCCGAGAAGATCTGCAAGGTCATGGACATGGCGCTGAAGTTCGGCTGCCCTGTCATCGGCATCAACGACTCGGGCGGCGCGCGCATCCAGGAAGGCGTCGTGTCGCTCGCGGGCTATGCCGAGATCTTCTGGCGGAACGTTCAGTGTTCGGGCGTGATCCCGCAGATCTCGCTGGTGATGGGCCCCAGTGCCGGTGGCGCCGTCTACTCACCCGCGATCACCGACTTCGTCTTCATGGTCGAAGGGACGTCGTACATGTTCATCACGGGCCCCGACGTCGTGAAGACGGTGACCGGCGAAGAAGTGACCTTCGAGGAGCTCGGCGGCGCTTCGACGCATGCCACGAAGTCCGGCGTCGCGCACTTCATCGCTCCTGACGAGAAGGCCTGCCTCGAGGACGCGCGCTACCTGCTCTCGTTCCTGCCCCAGAACAACATGGACGCGCCGCCGTTCGCGGAGCCGTCTGACCCGCGCGACCGCGAAGAGCTCGAGCTCGACACGCTCATCCCCGACAACCCGAACAAGCCGTACGACATGCACGAGGTGATCCGGCGCGTCGTCGACGACGGCGACTTCCTCGAGGTGCACGAGCATTGGGCGGAGAACGTCGTCTGCGGCCTCGCGCGCCTCGGCGGACATCCGGTCGGGCTCGTCGGCAACCAGCCGCGTTCACTCGCCGGCGTCCTGGACATCGACTCCTCGGTGAAGGCGGCGCGCTTCATCCGTTTCTGCGATGCGTTCAACATCCCGCTCGTCACGCTGGTGGACGTCCCTGGGTTCCTGCCCGGGACGCAGCAGGAGTGGGGCGGGATCATCCGGCACGGTGCGAAGCTGCTCTACGCGTATGCGGAGGCGACGGTGCCGAAGCTGACGGTGATCACGCGCAAGGCCTACGGCGGTGCCTACGACGTCATGAGCTCGAAGCACATCCGCGCGGACTTCAACTTCGCCTGGCCGACCGCCGAGGTGGCTGTGATGGGGCCCGAGGGCGCGGTGAACATCATCTTCCGGAAGGAGCTCGAGGAGGCCGACGACGCCGAAGCCCGGCGAGCTGAGCTGATCGATGATTACCGCGACCGCTTTGCGAATCCGTATGCCGCAGCGGAGCGGGGCTACGTCGACGAGGTGATCGAGCCGCGGCGCACACGACCGGTTCTGATCGACGCGCTCGAGACGTCACTGACGAAGCAAGAGCCGCGCCCGCGCCGCAAGCACGGAAACATCCCGCTCTAGCGGCGGCTAGGACGCAAGCGCCGGCAGAGCCGGGGCGGCCCCCAGCGACTCGCTCGGTCCGAGCTCCTCCACGAAGGCCGCGACGATGCCAGGGTCGAACTGAGTGCCCGCACAACGCTCGAGCTCTGCGAGCGCCGCCTGGGAAGAACGCTTCGGCCGGTAGATCCGGTCGGAGGTCATCGCGTCGTAGGCGTCGGTGACGAAGATGATCCGCGCGCCGAGCGGAATCTTTTCGCCGGCCAGGCCGTCCGGATACCCCGCGCCGTCCCAGCGCTCGTGATGGTGCAGGACGAGATCTGCGACGGGGTCGACGCCGAGGCTGTCGAGCATCCGAAAGCCGATCTGCGGATGCCGTTCCAGCACGAGCCGCTCCGAATCGGTCAGCGTGCCGGGCTTGCGCAGGATCTCTTCCGGGATCGCGAGCTTCCCGAGGTCGTGCAGGCTCCCCGCGAGCCGGGTGAGCTCGACCTGCTCCGCACCGATGCCCAGCCGCGCAGCGACTCGCGCGGCCAGCTCGCTGACTCGCTCGGAATGACTCCCCGTGTAGGTGTCGCGGGCGTCGACGGCCTTCGCGAGGGAGGCGGCAGCCCGGTAACGCGCGGCCTTGTCAGGCCCGGCCGCGAGCCGCTTCAGCTCCGAGAGCTCGACGACCTCCGGTCGATAGAGCCGCACGCGGTTCTTGCCGTGCTCCTTGGCCCAGTACAGGGCGCTGTCGGCAAGGCGGATCAGCTCGTCGCGGCCGTGGCCCTGAATCGGGAAGGTCGCGAGCCCGGCGCTGACCGTCACGGTGCCGATGTGATCGAAGTCGACAGTCGCCATTCGCTCGACGATCGAACCCGCCGCGGCGAGCGCCGTTGTCTCGTCGTGATCGGCAAGGAGAAGCGCGAACTCGTCGCCGCCGAGCCGGAAAGCCTCGCCCCCCTGACGGAGTCTCGCCGCGACCTGCGAGAGGACACGGTCGCCGCTCGGATGCCCGTAACGATCGTTGATCCTCTTGAAGTCGTCGATGTCGACGAAGCAGAGCGTCAGCGGGCTCGCCTCCTCCTCCGCACGCAACAGCTCGCGTTGGAGCCGCTCGTGGAAGTGACGGTGATTTCCGAGCCCGGTGAGCGGGTCGGTGAGCGCCAGCCGCATCGCACGCAGGGCGCGGTGTGTCGAGCGCTGGTACAGCGCGATCGCGAGCAGAGGCCCGACGAGCGCCACCGACAAGACCGGTGCGCGCTCCCACAAGACGACGAGCATCAGCGCCGCCGACGCCATGAACGCAAACGGAACGATCGTCGCGCGCACGTGAGTCCGCATCAGGTTCAGATAAGGCTGGCCGCTGCTCAGTGCGATCGCGGCCGAGATCAGGACGATGTTGACGACGTTGTCCGCAGTTGCTGCGAGCACGACGCGCGCGACGACTGCGCCCACGGCCTGACCATGGATCGGAGAGATCAACGCCCCTGCTGCGAGTGCGACAAGCGCGAGAACCGCAACGTTGAAGGCGATGCGCTGCAGCGGGCGGTGCTGGGCGAGCTGCACGATGGCGGTCGCGGCGAGGAGTAGGAGAGCGCCGGCAGCCCAGCCGAACAGGACGATCGCGGCAACGGCGAACACGAACGTGAGCGAGAGCACGCCGCCGCCGGTCTCGGCGTTGATCGGCACGGGGAAGCGCTCCGCGAGCGTCGCAGCCGCAGTGAGCGCAGCGAGGCTGATCAGTGCGCGACCGCTGTGCCCGGTGGTCGCGAAGACGTAGCCCGCCGCGATGAGGACACCGAGGCCGGCCAGACAGACAGGAAGAATGAGGGCGTTGAGCCGGCGGGACGTGACCGCCTGTGAAGTCACGTCAGGCTTAGAACCAGGTGAATTGGTCGAACGAGTCCCAGGTGAACTGACCCGAGACCGCCGCGACGAGCACGAGGACCGCCAAGAGGGCAATCAGCTTCGGTTTCCACTGCAACATCCCCTAGAACCTCCCAAACACACAAAGAGCCAGACGGGCGGATTCTTCCTTCGAGTTCGAGGCGGCTCATCCCCCCTACGGGGGATTTAGGGAAAATACGACTTTTAAGGAAGGGAAACGAGCCCGGCCTCGCTGAGAGGACGACGCCCCCACGCGAAGCGATTTTGGTACCAACCAGAGAGGGGCGTGACGGCGACGCCGTAGTTCGAGGAGTGGATGAACCAACCGTTGCCGAGATAGATGCCCATGTGATCGACCTGCACCGGCCTCGACGTCGCGCCGTGGGCTCCGAAGAAGATGACGTCCGCAGGTTGGAGCTGCTCGAGCGGGATGCGCTTCGCGGCGGGAACTTCCCCGCTCATCGCGTATGTCGTTCGGCCGCGGAGCATGTTCGGAAGGGTGCCCCCGTTCGCGTATTGCTCGATCTTGTAGACGCGCCAGACGAATCCGGAGCAGTCGAAGCCCCCGTGGACCTGCGGCCCGAACGGCGATCCGGGAGATTGCGGGAACTCGCTCTCGCCGCCCCAGACGTACGGGTAGCCGATGAAGTGCACCGCGGTCATGAGGACTTGCTTCTGCCACGGCGTGAGGGCGGGGAGAACGAAGGATGATGCGAGCTCCTGGATGCGCAAGACGTCTTGCGGGCCGAGGCGTAGCGCTCGCGCGGCGGAGTACGTCTCTTCGGCGTGGGTGGCCGGCTCGCCCGGCGAGAGCTCGAGCGCATCGAGGGAGGCCGGATGGTTCGTACGAAGACCGAGCAAGCGAGCAACGGCTTCGGTCCCGAAACGAGATGGCGGCGCAAGGCCGGCGGTCCTGGCAGCCTGGGTGAAGATCTTGGCGCTCTCGCTGAGCCCGAGTGCCGTTACGAGCCTGGCGTCGAGGGCAGCCATCGTGACCTTCGCCGAGCCCGTCGAGGTGAGCACCGGCGCCTGCGTATGCGTCAGGCCCGCGACGATGGTCTCGAGCTCTCCGCGGGTGAGGGGATCGTCGGGTCGCGCTGCCGCCGCCTTGGCCATTATTCCGGCGGCGACTACGGTCTTGAGCTCGGCCTGTGCCCACGATGTCCCCGACTTGGCGGCGGCGGTTGCCGGTGACAACGTAAGGAGCGTGACGAGCGCGCAGACGTACGCAAGGCGGCAGCGGCGCATACCTGTCCTATCGGCGGCTCGCCGTATCTCTTTAATCTCGGGAACATGGACGTCCAGATCACTCCGGAACCCACCGAAGATGAGCGCAGGGCCATCCTCGAGGCGCTTGAAGAGGAGGGTCGTGCTGCCGCGGCGCCTTCGCAGTGGCGCCGCGCCGCGCTAGGCCCGGGGCCCGAGGATGAGCACGGTCAGGCCGTTGCGCCGCCGCGCCAGAGGCGCGGGGCCGCCCGGGCGTAGTCGAGCCCCGAGATCCAGGTCAGGACGACGGCGACGAGGAGGGCCCACCAGGCGATGTCGTTTCGCCAGGCGCCGGCAGCTGCGAAACCACCGACGGCCGCGGCGACGGCCTGCGACCAGGTCTTCAGCTTGCCGAGATCGCGGGCCTGGAGCACGACGCCACGTTCGAGTGCAGCCAGGCGGAGCGCCGTCACGAGGAACTCCCGAACGACGATCGCAGCGACCATCCAGCCAGGCGCCACTCGCTGATCGACGAGCATGATCAGCACGGCGAGCACGAGGATCTTGTCCGCTGCCGGATCCAGCAGCGAGCCGAGCGGCGAGGAGTGGCCGCGGCTGCGCGCGATGCGTCCGTCGAACCAGTCGGTGGCCATCGCGGCGGCGAAGAGCGCGGTCGCCCAGTAGTTGTGGCCGTCGAAGCCCCACGCATAGAGCAAGATGACGAAGGGGACGGAGGCGGCTCGCGCGACCGTCAGACCGTCCGGGAGGCTCACCCTCGCAAGAATAGAGGGGCATTGGCGGTTTTCAGCAAAGTGCTCGTCGCAAACCGAGGCGAGATCGCGATCCGCGTCTTCCGGACGCTGCGCGAGCTGGGCATCGGGACGGTCGCCGTCTATTCGGACATCGACCGGAACTCGGCGCACGTCACCTATGCCGATGAGGCGCATCTCATCGGAGGCGGACCGCCCGCCGAGAGCTACCTGAACCAGGAACGGATCCTCGACGCCGCGCGCCGGACCGGCGCGGAGGCGATCCATCCCGGCTACGGCTTCCTCGCCGAGAACTCGGACTTCGCCCGCGCCTGCGGCGAACGGGGCCTGGTGTGGATCGGCCCGCCGCCGGAGGCGATCGAGGCGATGGGATCCAAGATCGAAGCGCGCGAGCGGATGCGGGCGGCAGGCGTCCCGATCATCCCCGGTGTCACTGAACCCGTCGAGTCGGCCGACGAGGTACGCGCACTCGGCGATGAGCTCGGCTGGCCGATCGCCATCAAGGCATCCGCCGGCGGCGGCGGCAAGGGGCTGAAGGTCGTCCGCGATCCGGCGGAGGCCGAGCGGGCGTTCGAGTCGGCGCGCCGCGAGGGGGAGGCCTACTTCTCGGATCCGGCTGTTTACGTCGAGCGCTATCTCGAAGATCCGCGTCACGTCGAGGTGCAGGTGCTGGCCGATGGGCACGGCAACGTCATCCACCTCGGCGAGCGCGACTGCACGATTCAACGCCGCCATCAGAAGCTCGTAGAGGAAACACCCTCGCCCGCGGTCGACAACGCGTTGCGCGAGCGGATTGGGGCGATCGCCGTCGATGCGGCTCGCGCGGTCGGCTACCGGAGCGCCGGCACGATCGAGGGACTGCTCTCGCGCGAAGGCGACTACTTCTTCCTGGAGATGAACACGCGGATTCAGGTCGAACACACGGTCACGGAGATGGTGACCGGGCTCGACCTGGTGCGCGAGCAGGTCTTGATTGCCGCGGGGCAACCGCTGTCGGTGCGGCAGGAGGATGTGCATCTCCAGGGCCACGCGCTGGAGTGCCGGATCAACGCAGAAGACGTTTCCCGTGGTTTCCTTCCGGCACCGGGAACGATCACGCGCTACCACGAGCCGAGCGGTCCGGGGGTGCGTGTCGACTCCGGTGTCGTCGCGGGCAGCGAGATCTCTCCGCTCTACGACCCGATGATCGCGAAGCTCGTCGTTCACGACGTCGACCGCGAGCACGCCCGCCGGAGGATGCTTCGTGCACTGGACGAGTTCGCGATCGAGGGCGTGCGAACGTTGATCGGCTTCCACAAGGCTCTGTTGACGCATCCGTGCTTCGTCGAGGGCGAGACGTGCTACGGCCTGGTCGAATCCGAGTTGCTGGCGGCACGCGCCGGCGAGTTCGAGAACGGCCGTCCGGTCGGCCCTGCGGAGCTGGGAACGGCCGGCGTGCGCGAGGCGGTGCGCTCCATCGAGGTCGATGGACGCCGGTTCGAGGTGCGCGTCCTCAGGCCGGAGCCTGCCTTCGCAGAGCTAGGGAGACGCCGTCGCGAGCGCGAGCGTGGGAGGGGAGCGACGGGTGCGGACCGTGACGCGGTCGTGAGCCCGATGCAGGGAACGGTTCTCGCCGTCGAGGTCGCGGAGGGGGACGAGGTCGAGACGGGGCAGGTCATCTGCATCGTCGAGGCGATGAAGATGGAGAACGAGGTGCACGCGCACCGCGCAGGTATGGTCACGGAGCTGTCCGTCGCCCCCGGCCAGCCCGTCAAGACCGGCCAGGTGATCTGCGTCGTGACGAGCGAGTGAGATCTCGGCGCAAAACCGGCGCAGACGCGTAGACCTTTCGGCGGTATCGTCGATCGCAGAGGGTGGTGGGTGATAACCCCCACTCGGGTGGGGCCGCACACGCGCGTGTACCTCTAAACATGCTCTAGACATGCGACCCGGATGCGGCGACGTGCGGTGAGGCACGGGTAGAGTGCCGCGCCGGTGGATCTCTACGAATACCAGGGCAAGCAGCTCTTCGCGCGCTTCGGCATCCCGGTGTCCGACGGCCGCCTCGCGACGAGCCCGGAGGAGGCGCGTGCGGCTGCCCAGGAGATCGGCGGCGCGGTCGTCGTCAAAGCCCAGGTTTTGACGGGCGGACGCGGCAAGGCCGGCGGCGTGAAGCTCGCCGACGATCCGGCCGACGCGGAGGCAAAGGCGCGCGAGATCCTCGGTCTCGACATCAACGGCCACGTCGTGCGCAAGCTCTGGATCGAGGAAGCCTCGGAGATCGCGAAGGAGTACTACCTCTCGATCACGTTCGACCGCGGAACGAAGCAGCCGCTCTTCATGCTCACCACTGAGGGCGGGGTCGAGATCGAGCAGGTCGCCGACGAGAACCCTGCCGCGCTCTCGCGCCTGCACGTGGATCCACTCGAGGGCTTCCAGCCGTATCAGGCCCGGCGCCTGATCTACGGCGCCCACATCGAGGATCCAGGCGAGCAGAAACAGCTTCTGGCCCTGATCGAGAAGCTCTACGACTGCTTCGTCGCATCCGACGCGATGCTCACCGAGATCAACCCGCTGATCGTCACTCCGGACGGCGTGGTGCGCGCACTCGACTCGAAGTTCACTGTCGACGACAGCGCACTCTTCCGGCACCCCGACATCGCCGAGATGCGTGACGTCGAAGCGGCCGACCCGCAGGAGCGACTCGCGCGGGAGAAGGGCGTCACGTACGTCAAGCTCGACGGCGAGGTCGGCATCCTAGGGAACGGCGCAGGCCTCTCGATGTCGACCGTCGACGTCGTCGTCGTCGCGGGCGGCAGGCCGGCCAACTTCTGCGATCTCGGCGGCGGTGGCGATGCGCAGGGCGTCGTCGACGCACTCGAGGTGATCACCAGCGACGACCAGGTGCGCTCGATCTTCTTCAACATCTTCGGTGGGATCACGCGCGGCGACGAGGTGGCGCGCGGGATCCTGGCCGCGCTCGACCAGATGAAGATCGAGCTCCCGATCGTGGTCCGGCTCGACGGCACGAATGCAGAGGAGGGACGCAGGCTGCTCGCCGAGGCTGCGCCGCCCAACCTGTACGTCGAGCCGACGATGCTCGAAGCGGCGCAGCGCGCGGTCGAGCTGGCGGCATGAAGGACGTCTGGTCGCAGCGGGCCGACGCCTTCCGCGAGAGCCCGACGCATCGTGAAGGGCCGGATCTCGATCTGCTCGTCGAGTGGTGCGAGCCGGGCCACGACGTGAAGGTGCTCGACGTCGCGACCGGTGGAGGCCATGTCGCGAGGCGGCTGCGCGAGGAGGGCTGCACGGTCGTCACCGTCGACCCGGCCCCGGGCATGCGGCCGGACGTCGTCTCCAGCGCGGAAGACCTCCCGTTCGAGGACGGAAGCTTCGACGTGGTCACGTGCAGGATCGCAGCCCATCACTTCAAGGACGTTCGCAAGGCGGTTGCCGAGATGGCGCGCGTCACGCAGCGCCTCGTGCTGATCGAGGACAACGTGTTCGTGGACGAACGGGTCGAGGAGGCCGAAGGCCTGCGCGACCCGACTCACGTGCGCTGTTACTCCGAGGACGAGTGGAAGGAGATGCTCATCGAGGCCGGCCTCGAGGTCGAGCAGCTCGAACGTTTCGAGCGGCACCCGGTCGTCGAGGACTGGTTGGCCCGGGTCGAGACGGCCCCGGAGGACGCCGCGCGTATCCGCGAGCTGCTCGCCGACAAGGTGAAGGACGGAGTCCTGACGCTGAAGTCGATCGTCGTCAAGGCGCGGAGCTCGCAGAGCTAGTGGCGGTCATCGTCGACAGCGACACACGGCTCGTCGTGCAGGGCCTGACCGGCAGCGAAGGCCGCTTCCACGGCCTCCGCAACCGCAAGTACGGCACCCAAGTCGTCGCCGGTGTCACGCCCGGCAAAGAAGGACAGGACGTCGAGGGGATTCCCGTCTTCAACACCGTCGCCGACGCGGTGCAGGAGAGCGGCGCGAACACGACGCTCATCTTCGTGCCGGCGCGCTTCGCGACCGACGCGATCTACGAAGCCGTCGACGCAGGCATCGGCACCGTGATCTGCATCACCGAGCACATCCCGGCTCACGACATGCTGCGCGTCTACACGTACCTCCGTGGCAAGGCCGTGACGATGATCGGACCGAACTGCCCCGGCGTGCTGTCGCCCGGAAAGGCAAACGTCGGCATCATTCCCGCGGAGATCTTCTCCCCAGGTGCGATCGGCCTCGTGTCGCGCTCCGGGACGCTCACCTACCAGATCGGCCACGAGCTCACGCAGCTCGGGCTCGGCAACTCGACGATCGTCGGCATCGGCGGTGATCCAGTCGTGGGCTCGTCCTTCATCGACGTTCTCGAGCGGTTCGAGACGGACCCGGAGACCGAGCTGATCGTCCTCGTCGGCGAGATCGGCGGCGATGAGGAGGAGAAGGCGGCACGGTTCGTCCAGGAGCACGTCACGAAGCCGGTGATCGCATACATTGCCGGCTTCTCCGCGCCGCCCGGCAAGACGATGGGGCACGCAGGCGCGATCATCTCCGGCTCGTCGGGCACGGCGCAGGCGAAAAAGGAAGCTCTGGAGGCCGTGGGGATCCAGGTCGGCACGACACCAACCGAGGTCGCGCAGCTCGTTGCCGAGCGCTTCGGCGCGCGCACTTAAACTCACCTGGATGGACACGATCTCGTTCGCACGGGGCGTTCCCGCTCCGGAATGTCTTCCGGTCGCTGAGCTCGCCGACTGCGCCCGCGCCGCGGTCGAGCGAGACGGAGCCACGATTCTGTCGTACGGCTCGTCGGCCGGGTACGGGCCCCTCCGCGAATGGATTGCCGAGCGTCACGGCGTTGATCCACAGCGGGTCCTCGTTACCAACGGCTCGCTCCAGGGAATGGTCTTTCTCGCCGAACGGTTTGCCGGCGAGCGCGTGCTCGTCGAGGCGCCGACGTACGATCGCCCGCTCAAGATCCTCGCGGCGCGTGGTGTCGAGACGACGGCGGTCACCATGGACGACGAGGGTCTCGACCTCGACTCGCTCACTCAGGCGCTCGGCGACGGCAAGAAACCGGCGTTCCTCTACACGATTCCGACCTTCCAGAACCCGAGCGGGAGGACGCTCAGCGAAGAGCGCCGCCACCGCCTTGCCGAGCTCGTGACCGAGCACAAGCTGCTGGTGCTGGAGGACGATCCGTACGGGCTCGTTCGCTTCGACGGCGAAGCGCCCCCGACGCTGTTCGATCTGGAAGGCGGCAAGAACGTCGCCTACTCGTCCTCCTTCTCGAAGACGATCGCGCCCGGGCTGCGCGTCGGCTACTTCGTCCTCCCGCAGGTTCTCGAGCACGAGCTCGAGGCGCTGGCGACCGCGACGTACATCACGCCCGTCCTGCTCGGGCAGGCGACGGTGTTCGAGTTTCTGCGCCGCGGTAACTTCGAACCCAACCTCGAGCGAGTCACGAAACTCCTCGGTGCCCGTCGCGACGCGATGCTCGAGGCGCTCGAGCGTGAGCTTCAGGATGCGCGTTGGAGCCGGCCCGAGGGCGGTTACTTCATCTGGCTCGAGCTGCCAGACGGTACCGATGCCGGCACGTTGCTCGAGCGCGCTTCCGCGGCAGGCGTGACGTTCGTGCCCGGTACGGACTTCGGCGGTGCGCCGAACACGGCTCGACTCGCGTTCAGCTTCGTCTCTCCGAACGAGATCAAGGAAGGCGTGCGCCGGCTCGCCGCCCTCGTCCGAGAGCCTCTGGCCGTTTAGTTTAGGCGGCGCCCACCTGAGCGAAGTCGCCGAGCGGCCTCGGAACGAGGCGTGGCTGGCGTGGTGGAACGAGAGACCCACGGCTGTGCAGCCGAAAGGTCGGGCAGGGTGCGTCCGTCGGAAGGGCACAGAGCCCGGCGCGACGGAAGTAGCAGTCGCCGCACGTCAATTGTTTCTTGATCAATTTTCTCCCCTGCCTCGAGATCGGGCCGCAGCAACAACGTGGGTGATACTACGAAGGCGGCTCATGCAGACAAGGGTTGCCGCGCATGAAAACTAAGCATTTTCCGGCAGATTCGATCTTGCCGAAAACTGCTCGGTTTTAGCGCTTCGGGGGGAGTGTTGCCAGCGCCTGCAACGCCTGTTGAAAACTCTTCACAGGGATGATCCGCAGGCCACCCGCGTAGCGCTTCGCGTCGCGGGCGTTGTCCCCATCGACCGGCACCAGGAAGACGTCGACGTGTGATTTCCGGGCCCCGATCGTCTTTTGCTTGATGCCGCCGATTCTCGTCACCGATCCGTTGAGCTCGATCTGACCGGTGGCGGCGACCTTGTAGCCGCGGTCGACGTCGCGTCCTTTCTTGTCTAGGAGCTCGAGTGCGAATGCAAGCCCGGCCGACGGCCCGCCGACTTTGCGAAGGACGAACTTGACGGGGAACGGCAGGCGAATGCTGAGAGCCTGGATCGGCAGAACGCCGACGATCGCCCGCTTCGGATTCTGCGTGTCAGCCGTCGTTCGGATCGAGAACGTCAATCTCTTGCCGCTACGCAAGACGGTGATCTTGACGGTGTCGCCAGGCTTGAGGGGGCCGAGCACGGCGGCCAGATCGGTCCGGGTGCGTACCTTCTCGCCGTCGGCCGCAACGATCACGTCTCCGGGTCGCACGACGCCGGCGGCATGTGAGCCCGAGGTCACGGCAACGACGCGAACGCCGCCGGGCCTGATGGGCACGCGATAACCGAGCTCGCGCAGCGCAACGACGGAAGCGATGTCCTGGGACACCTTCATCGTCGCGAGGTCGAGCTTTCGACTCTCCTGATCGGAGATTCCCGGCTCCACGATCTGCGTTCTGGCGACGAGGTCGGAGCCCTCGGGGCGAACGTACGGGACGTAGGACTCCAGCAATGACGCCGGCTTGAGCAGGACGTCGACGTAGTAGATGCCGCCTCCGTCCGCATCTGCTTTGGCGTTCGGCACCTGCACGATGTCGGCCAGCGGATGAGCGTCGTCCGGGATCTCGATGTATTGGTTACTCCCACGCGTCACCAGGATCGCGACCGTGGCGACGAGGATGATGAACCCAGCCGAGGCGAGCCGAAACGGCGACAGCAACCGGCCGAGCGTGGACACGGGCTAGTGCTCCTGCCGGTGATGCTGCCGAGTTTCTGGGTCGCGAGCACCAAGCCAGAGGCCGCACTCAACCGCGGCAAGGCTGGACAGCCTTGCTAAGGGCGAGGGTGGACTCTGGCGCCGTGTGATCGCGGGCCAGAAGCCGGCGCGCATTGCCGGTAGGGGCACTAAAACAAGCCTCGCGAGAGCCCGCCGTCGACGACCACCGTTGCTCCGTTCACATAACGGGCGCGGTCGGAGGCGAGGAAGCAGGCGACGTCGCCGAACTCCTGCGGCGTCCCCCAGCGTCCCATCGGAATCGCTTGCAGGTCGGCTTCGGTTGGTCCCTCGGGGTACAGCTGTGCGAGGCGCGCCGTCTCGATCCGGCCCGGTGCGACGCAGTTCACCGTGACACCGCGAGGGCCGAGCTCGCGGGCAAGCGACTTGGCCCAGCCGTGGACACCCGGTCGCACGGCGTTGCTGAGCGCAAGATGGCCCGTCGGTTCTTTCGCAGCCACCGACGTGAAGACGAGGATGCGGCCGCCCGGGCTCTGCACCAGATAGGGCAGGCAGAGGTCGACGAGGCGCAGTGCCGGGAAAAACAGCAGCTCGACTGCCTCCTCGAGCGACTCGGCGGTCATTCCGATGGCCGGCCCCGGTGGCGGACCGCCGGCGTTCCAGACCAGGATGTCGACGCCGCCGAAGGCGGTGACGGTTTGCCGCACGACGGACTCGAGATCGCGCGGGTTCGTGACGTCGCCGCGCACGGCGAGCGCGCCGATGCGGTCAGCCTCGCGCTGGAGGACGTCGCGGCGCCGGGCGAACATGGTCACGTTGGCACCCTCCGCCCCCAGGGCCTGGGCCGTCGCGAGGCCGAGACCGGAGGATGCGCCGCTCACGATCGCAGTGCGACCTTTGAGACCAAGGTCCATGGCTATGAGGTGAGCAGCTCGACGACCTCGCGCACCGCGCCGGCCGATGCGCTCAGCATTGCCTGCTCGTCCTCGCTCAGCTCCAGTTCGTAGATCGCCTCGATGCCCGCGGACCCCAGCTTGACCGGTACACCCATATAGAGACCGTCGATGCCGTACTCGCCTTCGAGATAGGCCGTACAGGGAAGCACGCGCTTCTCGTCGAGCACGATCGAGTCGACCATCTGCGCGGCCGCCGCACCAGGCGCGTACCAGGCCGACGTCCCCAGGAGCTCGACGAGCTCTCCGCCGCCCTTTGCAGTGCGCCGGACCATCGCGTCGATGTCGGCTGCGCCGACCAGCTTTGCGAGTGGGACGCCCCCGACCGTGGTCGCGCTCACGACCGGCACCATCTGGTCGCCGTGGCCCCCGAGGACCGTGGCGGTGACGTCTTTGACGGACGTCTGGGTTTCCCAGGCGATGAAGGTCGAGAAGCGTGCGGTGTCGAGGATCCCGGCCATGCCGAACACGCGCTCCTTCGGCCACCCTGACACGTTTTTCGAAACGTGACACATAGCGTCCAGGGGATTGGAGACGACGATCAGGATCGCGTCCGGGCTCTTGTCGATCGCCTTCTCCGTGACGTCTTTGACGATCTTCTCGTTCGTCGCAACGAGGTCGTCGCGGCTCATCCCCGGCGAGCGAGGCAGCCCTGCGGTGATCACGACCACGTCGGAGCCCGCGGTCTCGCCGTAGCTGTTCGACCCCGTGACGCGAGGCTCGTAGCCGAGCACTGCGCCCATCTGGTTGATGTCGAGAGCCTTCCCCTGTGGCAAACCTTCTTTGATGTCGACGAGAACGACGTCGGCGTAGTCGTGCGCCGCCAGAACCTGCGCGCAGGTGGCACCGACGTTCCCTGCGCCGACGACAGTCACCTTTCGCCTCATACGCGCACTCCGAGCTTCTCGATGATCGCGTCTGCGACCTGACTGGTGCCGACGGCGCTCGGATCGGAGCGCGTCGGCTTCATGTCGTAGGTGACGCTTTTCCCCTCTCGGATGACGTCGGCGATCGCACGCTCGAGATTGTCCGCCGCCTCGCGCTCGCCGAGGTGACGGAGCATCATCATTCCCGACAGCATTTGCGCCATCGGGTTGACCTTGTTCTGGCCGGCGTATTTCGGGGCCGAGCCGTGCGTCGGCTCGAAGATCGCGATGCTCTCGCCGAAGTTGCCGCCCGGAGCGAGCCCGAGCCCGCCGATCATTCCGGCGCAGAGATCAGAGAGCACGTCGCCGTACAGGTTCGGGAGCACGAGCACGTCGTATTCCTCCGGGCGCTGGACGAGCTGCATGCACATGTTGTCCACGATCCGGTCGTTGAACTCGATGTCGTCGTTCTCGGCGGCGACCTCCTGCGCGACGCGGAGGAAAAGGCCGTCGGAGAACTTCATGATGTTCGCCTTGTGCACCGCTGTGACCTTGCGGCGGCCGTTAGCGCGTGCGTAGTCGAAGGCGAATTGGACGATCTGCCGAGTGCCCGTAACGGAGATCGGCTTGATGGAGATGCCCGCGTCGTCGTGCGCGAGGTCGCCGCCGTGGGCCTTGATCCACTCGATCAGCTCGAGCACTTCGTCAGAGCCTTGCTCGTACTCGATGCCGGCGTAGAGGTCCTCGGTGTTCTCGCGAACGATGATCAGGTCGACGTCGTCGAAGCGCGTGCGCACGCCCGGATACGTCTTGCAGGGCCGCACCTGGCCGTACAGATCGAGGCTCTTGCGCAGCGCGACGTTGACCGAGCGGAAGCCGACGCCGACCGGGGTCGTGATCGGGCCTTTGAGCGCCACGCCGGTCTCGCGGATCGCTGCGAGGACTTCATCCGGAAGCGGATTGCCGCCGTACTTCTCCATCACGTCGGCGCCGGCTTCGCGGACGTCCCAGTCGAACTCGACGCCCGTGGCCTCGAGGACCCGGCGCGTGGCCTCGGTCAACTCGGGCCCGGTGGCGTCCCCGGGAATGAGCGTCACTCTGTGGGCCACGGCGCCGGACTCTACCGACAGCGCGCTAGAGTGCCGCGCTGCAATGTCCCTCGTCGAGGCAGCTGCCCAGGCCGACGAGCTCGCGCAGTCGGGTGCCGAGCGCGAGCTGGCCGCGCTTCGCCAGCAATGGGACGATGAGCTCGAGTCTGCTGCTCGCAGCAGTGACTATCGGGAGCGGGCTGTGGCGTATCGGGCAATCGGCCAGTTCCGTTTCCGTCAGAAGCTCGAGCTCCTTCGGCGTGGGCTCGACGACGAGAGCCCGGCTGCCCGCGGCTCCGCACTCCTGTCGATACAGCTCCTGTCGAAAGACAGTCCGGGCGTCGTCAATGCGATTCGGCCCGTCCTGCACACGCTGGTGACCACGGACGCAAATCAGGCCGTTCGGCGCCTCGCGGTCGTTTGTCTGCGAAACGGTTCCCCGCAGCGCGAGACGATCGTGCTGCTCAGCGGCCTCGCGGACGACGACGAACAGGAAGGAGAACTACGCAATGCCGCGCGCACCGTTGCCGGCGATCTGAAGAAACGGGCGGCGGCGAAGTCCTGATCTAGTTGGTGCAGGACGGGCAGACGCGCGCCTGAATCTCATGGCCGCAGCTAGGGCACACGCGCCGCCGCCGTTTCAACTCGAGTGCGCTCTTGTTCAGCCCGGCGACGGTCATCAGGTACCCGATCGCGCAGGTGATCGTGATCAGGAGGGCGATGTTCGGATCGAGGTGCATGGTTCCTACTTCGTTTTTCTGCGCGCGTGCGGATGCGCTTGGTAATACAACTCCCGACGGCGCCGATCGGATACGTGCGTGTACAGCTCGGTCGTCGCAAGATCCGCATGCCCGAGCATCTCCTGCACCGAACGTAGGTCGGCGCCGCCCTCGAGCAGATGCGTCGCGAACGAATGCCGGAGCAAGTGCGGATGGACTCTTTCCGGCTCGAGCCCGGCTTTCGCCGCGAGCTTGCGGAGGATCAGGAAGGCGCCCGCACGTGTCAGCCCGCCGCCTTTCGCATTCAGGAACAGCTCTGGGCGGTGCCGCACATCCAAGAACGGGCGCCCCCGCCCCAGGTAACGCCGCAGTGCCTGGGCCGCCTGTCGACCGATCGGGACGATGCGCTCCTTCGAGCCCTTTCCGATGCAGCGGACGATGCGCGCCTCGAGGTCGACGCTCGACTTCTGCAGGCCGACCGCCTCGCTGACCCTCAGGCCTGCGCCGTACAGCAGCTCGACCAGGGCCCGGTCGCGTAGGGCGCGCGGTGTCGTCCCGTTTGCCGCTTCGACGAGCCGTTCGGCCTCCGCCGGGGAGAGCGTGCGGGGAAGTGTGCGACGGCGTCGTGGTAGATCGAGGTCGGCCGCGGGATTGTCGGTGCGAGCACCGAGCAGGGCCTGGTGGCGGAAGAAGGTGCGAACGGCGGCCACACGCCGTGCGATGGTCGAGGGCGACAAGCCGGCGGCGCGCAGTTCGGCGATGTAGTGCTCGAGTTGCTCGGTCGTGATCCGCCCCACGGGGCGATCGAGCCACGCCGCGAGTGCGGCAAGGTCGCGGCGATATGCGTCGACGGTCTTCGGCGCGCGCCGGGTTGCGAGCAGCGCGAGAAAGCCTTCGACTTCGGGATCGCGTGCGGAAGTCTCCATCGCAGCACGGTTTCGTTGCGAGTCTCGAATCGCCTGCCGGCTCGGCTCCGTCGCAGGGGCGTCCGAACGAGATCGCGGCCACTTTTGCGCCGCTTTCCCGCCTTGGCTGGTGAAACGATGCACTGACCTGTCGCAGCTCGGCAGGTCTGTGGAGGAAAAGTCACACTTCCGTTGCAGAGGACCTGTCCGCGATGACCTGAAGAGCCGTCGCTCTCGTGGCCACGACTGGGACAGTCCCCGACATGTCCCGCGGACGCCGAGACGTCAGGACCGTGGGTGCGCCTTGTCGTAGACCCGCCGCAGGCGGCGGCCGTCTACATGGCTGTACAGCTGCGTCGTCGAGAGCGAGCTGTGCCCGAGCAGGTCCTGGATCGTTCGCAAGTCCGCGCCACCTTCCATCAGATGGGTTGCAAACGCATGGCGCAGGCTGTGCGGATGCGCGAACACTCGCCTCAGCGTCGACGTGTCGAGACGGCGGCCGCGCGCCGACAAGAACAGCGCGTTCTCGGCACGAGCTGCCAGCTCCGGGCGCGCTTCGTGAAGGTATTGCGCTACGAGTTGGCCGGCCGTTTCTCCCAGTGGGACGATTCGCTCTTTGCCGCCTTTGCCGCGCACATGGAGCTGCTCGCGGTCGAAGTCGACGTCGGCGAGATCGAGGCCGACCGCCTCAGCGCTTCGCAACCCGGCCGAATAGACCAGCTCGACCAGGGCCCGATTGCGGAGCGGCAGCGGTCCGTCGCCGACGAGCGCGTCGAGGGCAGCCTCGATGTCCGCGGTCTTCGGCGTGTCGGGAAGCCTCTTCGGACGCCGCGGCGCCAGGGAGGCGTCGGGCACGTTCGTCGGCCCGAGCGTGAACCGCAGGAAGCTGCGGATTGCGGCGATCTTCCGGGCGATCGTGGCCGGGGCAAGCTTCCGCGGACGCGCGCGCCCGAGCTCGGACACGTACTCCGTGAGCACCCTGACGTCCACTTCGTCCAGGCGTAGGTCCTGTCCCTGCAGCCACCGGCCGAACTCCTCGACGTCGTGCCGATATGAACGCCGGGTCCCTTCGCTCAGCGCGGGCGAGTTCAGGTAACGCTCGATCGCCTGAATAGTCTCCATGCAGAGCCATTCGCGGCCCAGCTAGCATCGCCTGCCCATGGCCTCCCGAGTCGAACGCCTTGCCGACCTACTCGTCAATTTCGGCGCCAACGTTCAGGAGGGTCAGATCCTCGATATCGGCTCCGGGCTCGGGAAGGAGGAGCTCACGCGGGCAATCACCGCGAGCGCTTACAGGCGCGGCGCGAAATTCGTCGATGTCCACTACTGGGATCCGCACCTCAAGCGCGAGCGAGTGCTCTACGCGCCCGACGAGGTGCTCGACTTCGTCCCTCCGTGGTACGGCGAACGCGCTCTTCAGCTCGGCGCGGAACGCGGAGCGACGATCTCCCTCAGCGGCCCGATCGAGCCTCATCTCTATGACGATCTCGATCCGGAACGACTCGGCCGCGACGTCTTCCCCCGTGTGAAGGAATGGACCACGGTGATCAACGAGCGCACCGTCAACTGGTGCGTCGCACCCGGGCCTTCCGACAAGTGGGCCCAGCTCGTCTTTCCCGACCTCGAGCCCGATGCTGCGCTCGACAAGCTCTGGGAGCAGATCGTCCACGTGTGCCGCCTGGACGAAGACGATCCCGAGGCCTCCTGGCGGGAGCGAAACAGCGTCCTGAAGGCGGCGGCGCAGCGGCTGACCGACCTGCAGTTCGACGCGATCCACCTCGAAGGGCCCGGGACCGACCTGACCGTTGGACTACTGCCGACCTCGCGCTGGAACGGCGGTGGCGACGCCACGATCGACGCAATCCCCCACATGGCGAACCTTCCGACCGAGGAGGTCTTCACCTCTCCCGATCCTGAGCGCACGGAGGGTGTCGTCCGCGCGACGAAACCGTTGACGACCCAAGGTCGGATCATCCATGGGCTGACCGTGCGCTTCGAAGGTGGCCGTGCAGTGCAGATCGACGCGGATTCCGGCCACGAAACGCTGCGTGCGATGGTCGAGCAGGACGATGGCGGCGCCCGCCTGGGCGAGCTCGCTCTCGTCGATCGGGAGGGACGAATCGGTCCTCTCGACACGGTCTTCTACGACACCCTTATCGACGAGAACGCCGCGAGTCACATCGCACTCGGTTCGGCCTACGACTCCGCCGTGGGCGACGCGGATCGGGAGCGGCTGAACCGGTCGAGCATCCATGTCGACTTCATGATCGGCTCGGCTGACGTCGACGTGACCGGAATCACGCGCGACGGTCAGCGCGTTCCGGTGTTGCGCGACTCGAGCTGGCAGATCTAGTCGATCTCGCCGGGTAGCAGCGAGAACATTACGAAATCCACGCGGCGGTCCTGCCGCGGGTTGAAGTGCACCGACCGCAGCACGCCTTCGCGGGTGAAACCCGTCTTCTCCGCAACGCGTTGAGACGCGACGTTGTCTGCATCCGCACGCAACTGCAGCCGCTCGCAGCCCAGCTCCTCGAACGACCACCGTGAGACGAGGCGGACTGCGCGGCTCGTCAGCCCTCGCCCTCGCGCCTCCGAGCGCAACCAGTAGCCGACCTCGCCGACACGCTCGTCGCCGACCCAGGCGAAGCCGACGCCACCGAGCACGCCACCGGTCACGGCCTCGGTCACCGCGAAGGGCGCCGATGTCCCCGTCTGCCAGAAGGAAGAGGCCTGCTCGATCCACGTGCGCGCCTCGGCATCCAGGTACGGCTGCGGGATCGCGTCCATCCAGCGAATCATCTCCTCGTCGCCGTCGATGCACTCGACGAGCGTGGGCACATCGCGTTCGTCCCATGGCCGCAGGATCACGACGCCATCCGTGAGAGGTGGGTCGGGTGCGGCGATCACGCCGCCGAGGCTAGCTCAGGGAAGCGCCAGTGGCACCGTTAGCGACGTGGGCGATTCGGGCAGTGGGGCCGGCAGCGCGGGAATCGCCACCGTCACCGTCGGCACCGTTACCACTGGTATTGGCACCAGAGGCAATGGCTCCGCCACCTGAGACGTCGTGGAGCCGGTGGCGCTTGGTGGCTCGGACTCGGTTACGCGGGCAGGAGCCGGTGCCGGCGCCGGGTCCGCGACCGCGGTTGGCGTGGACGCAGGAGACGTCTGTGACGGAGCGACCCCGGTGCGGGTCCGCGGCCCTCGTGCGTGCGCGCGATGCCGTCTCGGCTCCGGCGATGCCTGCGGCAGCCTCTGCACGGAGCCGGAGACGGTGTCAGCGTGCGACTGAATCAACACGTCCGACGCATGCGGATCGCGGGTGGCATCGGTACCCGAGGGGGAGGCAGAGCCGACGCCGAAGAGCACGATCGCGCTGTACAGGACCACAGACGCAACGGTCGCAGTGAGGCCGAGCCTCACCTCGCCTTTATGCCTTGCGAGTCCCATTCCCCCCTTATCGGGGTAGGCCAGTCGGCCTATAACCCTCGGCCGAGGGAACCTTTACTGGGGACAGCGCCTAGCTGACTGCGGCGACGATCTCTGCGGAGAGGCTTCCGAACTTGCCGAGGAACTCGGTGCGCTCCGACTTGAGCCGCTGCACCTGCGCCCGGTAGTCCTCCGCGCGTCCCGTCCGCTCGTAGAGCCTGCGCGGTTGAAGCACTTCGACGTCGTCGATGCCGGGAACGGCCGCTGCCACGAGGTAGCCGAAATCGGGGTCGCGCTCCCATTCGATCGTGCCCTCTGCGATGCCCTTCACGATCGCGGACGAGTGCTTGATTCGCACCTTCTTCGAGCGGTCGTCCTCTTCGGGCCCGCCGACGCGGCCAGTGTTCATCAGATACACCTCGAGCGGGTGCTCCTCGAGCAACTCGAGGAAGCGGTTGCCCTGCAGGTCGTGCAGCATGGGGAAGAAGGGGTTCGTCCCGGGAACGCGCAGCGACTTACCGGCTTCGTCGGCGCCGCCCGCCGCTGTGCCCTTCGTTTCGCCGAGCATGAAATACGCCGCTGCCTGCGGCCCTTCGAGCTTCGCGACCGCCGGGATGACGTTCTCGTTTCGATTCAGAATGAGCAGGAAGTGGGCGTCCTCGATCTCGCGGTCGGCCGCGGACTCGATCACGTCGAATGGGAACGTCGCGCGCCCGTTCTGCGTGTAGCTCTCGTCGTAGAAGTCGACCTCGTCGCCCTTCTGCGACACGTTCTCGAGATAGGAGTCGGGCTGCGTCACTGCCCCGTAGATCGTCGGCTCGTCCTCGGGATTGAGCCCGTAGGTCTTGGCGAAGCAGCCGTTCTCGGTCACGTAGACGCGCCCGTCCGCCATCCACGCGACGAAGTCGTCCTGCACCGGGAGCGACCCGTTCTGCCTCGTGAACGTGGTCGTCGTCTTGCCCGTGCCGGAGAGGCCCACCGTCAAGCAGACCTTGTCGCCGTCGTCCGTCGGAATGATCTTGCAGCCGGCGTGCAGCGGGAGGCCGCCACGGTCGTAGACGAGCTTGTTCCACATCCGCAGGCCGCCCTTCTTCGACTCGCCGAAGTAATCCGAGTTGAAGATGCGCGTCACGCCCTGCTCGAGGTCGACCAGGATCAGCCGGTCGTCCGGAAATCCGTCTGCGTTCAGGTTCGGCGTGTAGATCACCGTCAGTTCGGGCTCGAAGTCGTCCTCCGGTGGGCCGAAGTAGAGCTGCTGCTGCATGCCCGCAATGTTCGCGTTCGCCGCTTCGACATAGAGACGGGTGGGCGTTCGGAACTCTGAGTCGGTGCCGATGTAGCCGTCGATCACGACCATCTCCTGGCCTGCAATGTACGCGTCCTGCCGTTCGGCCCACTTCGCCGCATCGTCGGTCGACAGCGCCTGGTTCTGACCGTCCGGCTCGTCGGTGACCAGGAACGTGGAACGCTTGGAGCGCGCGAGCACGTGCGTCTGCACGTTCAGGTTCCCGTACTTCGTCGGGCGCGCGGTCGGCATCTTCGCTGTGAGCTCCTTGACTTTCTCGGGGCTCGGGTTCTCGATCACCCGCTTCGCTTGCGGCAATCGGAACAGCATCTTCGCCACGCTGGTCAGCTCCCTTTTCGACGGCTAGGACTCGGGGATCTTAGCGACGCCCTCGCTTACTTAGGGAAAGCAAGGACAGCCGGCGGCCGCAGTCTCGGCGCACGCACTTCCAAACGCAGTACGCGCGGATTAGTGTCGGGTTGGGAGCCCGCAGACACTCGCACGTGCGCGACCGGCAGGGGGATCGCGCGACCAACGCAAAGGGGTGGGTGACATGGGCAAGTTTGCTCTCATGGCGGCGGCGGTTCTCGTCCTGACCGGGGCGCTCGTCGGAGGCGTCTCCGCGAGCGCGATGAGGACGATCAACGGCACGCCCAAGAACGACGTCCTCAGAGGGACCAAGGGGGCGGACACGATCAACGGCAAGGCCGGCAACGACAAGCTCTACGGAAATGCCGGCAACGACACGCTGATCGGCGGCAGCGGCAAGGACCTGCTCGTCGGCGGGCCGGGCAAGGACACCATCCGCTGCGGTCCGGGCAGGGACACGGTGATCGCAGACGCTTCGGACACGGTGGGCAACGAGTGCGAGGTCGTCAAGGGCCTTCCGGCCACACCACCGCCTCCTGCTCCGCCTCCACCGCCGCCTGCGCCGCCGCCGGCGCCGGCCGCGAAGGCTGGCCACTACTGCGGCTTCACGAATCAGGGCAAGAGCATCTGCTTCGACGTGGTGGGAAGCTCCGCGGCGAACTTCGCCACGACGTCGGACGTCGATTGCGGCGACGTCGGCATCCTCCAGGACGTCGGCCTCTCGTTCAGTGGCTCCGCGCCGATCCAGCCGGATCTGACCTTCTCGTTCACCTACAACGGGCCCCTGACGACCAGTCCCGACTCGGTGATCACCAACGTCTCGACGAGCTACACCGTGAGTGGGAAGGTCGACACGGCAGGTAATGCGACGGGAACGCTGAACCTGAATCGCTTCTCGTTCGATTATCAGGGCACGCACCACGACTGCGCTGCTGCCGGGTACGGCTGGCAGGCAAAGGCCGGGGCATAGCAACGTCCGCCACTTAGAAGGAAGGGCCGCCGCCGGACCGACGGCCCTTCCCGCTTGCTTGGGGGCCGCTGCCGGGCAAGGCATTGTGTAGCGTCCGAAGTGGTGGAGGCCAAGCACGACGTCCTCATCGTCGGTGCCGGCTGCGCGGGCATGCGCGCGGCCATCGAGGCGCACGATGCGGGCGCCGACGTCGCGCTGCTCTCGAAGATCCATCCGGTCCGCAGCCACTCGGGCGCGGCGGAAGGCGGGATCAACGCCGCTCTGGGGAATGCCTCCGAGGACAGTCCCGAGGAGCACGCGTACGACACGGTCAAGGGCTCCGATTACCTCGGCGACCAGGACGCGATCGAGATCCTGTGCAACGAGGCGCCCGGCGACGTCTACCAGCTCGAGCACTGGGGCGCGGTCTTCTCTCGCACCGATGACGGCCGCATCGCGCAGCGACCCTTCGGCGCCGCGGGCGCGCCGCGCACGGCGTATGCGGCCGACATCACCGGGCACGTCCTGGTCCACGTCCTCTACGAGCAGGTGATGAAGCGCGAGATCCCGACGTACGAGGAGTTCTTTGCCTGGAAGCTCGTCATGAACGACGATCGCTGCCAGGGAGTGATCGCCTGGGACCTGCTCGAGGGCGGCCTCAAGTCGATCGGCGCGAAGACGGTCATCCTGACGACCGGCGGGGCGGGCCGGCTGTACGTCGGAACCACGAACGCCTATGCCTGCACCGGCGACGGCATGGCCCTCGCGCTCCGTGTCGGCGTCCCGCTGAAGGACATGGAGATGATGCAGTTCCACCCGACGACGCTCTCCCCGACCGGCGTGCTCATCACCGAGGGCACTCGCGGCGAAGGGGCGTACCTCCTCAACTCCGAGGGCGAGCGATTCCTGAAGCGCTACGCGCCGAACGCGATGGAGCTTGCGTCACGAGACGTCATCTCGCGCGCAGAACAGACGGAGATCGACGAGGGGCGCGGGATCAACGGCAACGTCATCCTCGACCTGCGCCATCTCGGCGCGGAGAAGATCCTGGAGCGGCTGCACGGCACGCGCGAGCTCTCGATGACCTTCGCCGGCGTCGATCCGATCTACGAGCCGATCCCCGTCCGACCGGGAGCCCACTACCACATGGGTGGTGTCGACACCGACGTCTGGGGCCTGACGGAGGTCGAAGGCCTTTACGCCGCGGGCGAGTGCGCGTGCGTGTCAGTTCACGGCGCCAACCGCCTCGGCGGAAACGCGCTGATGGAGACGATCACCTACGGGAAGCGCGTCGGCCGCCACGCCGCCGATTGGGCGCTCTCGAACACGACGGTCGAAGTGCCGCCGTCGGTCGAGGCAGACGCCGAGCGAGAGCTGAAGGAGCTGCTCGACCGACGCGAAGGGGAGCGGCCCTGGTCGATCCGCGACGAGCTGGCGGAATCCATGCACGAGAACTTCGGTGTCTTCCGCCGCGAGGAGCAGATGCAGAAGCAGGGGGTGATCGTCGACGGCCTGCGGGAACGCTACGAGCGCGTGATCGTCGAGGACAAGGGCAACGTCTTCAACAACGACCTAACCCAGTCGCTCGAGCTCGGCTTCCTGCTCGATCTCGCCGCGTGCATGGTTCCTTGCGGCCTCGAGCGCAAGGAGAGCCGAGGTGCGCACGCGCGGCCCTACGACTATCCCGACCGCGACGATGAGCATTATCTGCGGCACACGCTGGTCACCATGCAGGATGGACGGCCGCAGGTGACTTGGAAGCCGGTGACCATGACCAAGTGGCAACCCAAAGAGAGGACGTATTAGTGCACTCCGAGCTAGCTCCCGCACCAGGCTCGACGACGATCGACGTCGCGCTGAAGATCTGGCGCTATGACGCCGAGACCGGCGAGAAGGAGCTGAAGCGCTACGAGGTCGAGGCGCCGGACTGGGTAACGCTTCTCGACGTACTCGACATCATCAAGGACAAGCACGACGGCACGCTTGCGTATCGGAAGAGCTGCCGGATGATGATCTGCGGCTCCTGCGGGATGCGCATGGACGGCGCGGCGGTCCTCGCCTGCAAGACGCGCATGTACGACATTGCGAAGTCCGGTCACGTGCCGGTGATCTCCTCGATGGGGAACATGCCGGTGATCAAGGATCTCGTCGTCGACATGGATCCCTTCTGGGGGAAGATCCGCCGGATGAAGCCCTGGCTCGACCCGGGCTACGAGGAGCCGCTCGAGCAGGAGCGCATCGTCTCGCAGCAGCAGATGAACGTGATCCACAAAGAGGCGCTCTGCATCATGTGCGGCTGCTGCGTGTCCGAGTGCAATTCGATGGAGTCCGACCCGGAGTTCTTTGGGCCGGCGGCACTCGCGAAGGGCATGCGCTTCGTCGGCGACGTGCGAGACCAGGCCGACATCGCGCGCCTGAACGACTACAACGACGAGCACGGCATCTGGGACTGCACGCGCTGCTACTTCTGCAACGAGCGGTGCCCGAAGGGGGTCGACCCGCGCGACGCGATCGCGAAGCTCGGCGCGGAGTCGATCAAGGAGGGCATCGATCACGACATGGGCGCGAAGCACGCGCAGTGGTTCGTCACCTCCGCCAGGACGACCGGCTGGTTGCGCGAGACGGAGCTCGTCCCGAAGACTCAGGGTGTCGTCGAGGCGATCAAGCAGACGAAGTTCGCGCTCAGCCTCGCCAAGCACGGCAAGGTGCCGCCGCCGTTCCCGCCGCACGTTGCGGAGCGGGTCGGCGAGGCTCGCAAGCTGTACCACCTGGTCAAGGAGCAGGGCCGTGATGGGGCACTCGGCATCGTCCAGGGCGAGCATGCGCTGGGCCGGATCGAGTTCTCGGAGCAGGCCGGCGTGACGACCACCGATACCGAAACGACATGAGGCGCGTCGCGTACTACAAAGGCTGCCTGGCGTCGCTCTCCGCAAAAGAGCTCGACTCCTCGACCAAAGCCCTAGCTCCCAAAGTTGGTCTAGAGCTCGTAGAGCTCGAGACAGTGACGTGCTGCGGCGCCGGCGACATCCACGAGGCGGAGCCGGACTACTACCTGCACCTGAATGCGCGCATCCTCGCGTACGCGGAGGCTGCCGGCTGCGACACGCTGCTCACCGTCTGCAACGTCTGCACGCTGAATCTCAGGCAGGCTAACTGGCAGCTGAAGAACGACGAGGACCTCCGCGACCGCGTCAGCACCAACCTGGAGCGTGTCGGGGTTCCGCCGTACAGCGGTAACGTCGAGGTGCGGCACTTGTTGTGGGAGATCGCCGAAGGCGAAGGCTACGAGCTGCTGAAGCAATCGGCGCACAAGGGGCTCAAGGGCCTGAAGATCGCGCCCTTCTACGGCTGTCAGATCTTGCGGCCGTCGAAGATCCTCGGCTTCGAGGATCCGGACCGTCCCTGGTCGCTGGAGCGGATCATCGAAGCCTGCGGCGGTGAGGCGATCGACTATCCCGCGAAGATCAAGTGCTGCGGGTTCCCGATCATCCAGGCCCGCGAGGAGACGGCGCTCGGTGAGCTGATCCAGCCGATCGAGCAGGCGAAGGAGGCTGGTGCCGACGTCATCGTCACCCCCTGCCCGCTCTGCCATCTGTCGCTGGATGCGTGGCAGTCCAAGCTGAAGAAGGCAACCGGCAAGGACTTCGCGATGCCCATCCTGCACCTCTCGCAGCTGGTGGGAGTCGCGGCGGGGCTGGAGGAGTCGGAACTGAAGTTCAAGCGCCACGTCGTACCGGTGACTCCGGTACTCGAGAAGCTCGAAGTCTGACTCGCGCCGGGAGTCTGCTCGGCGGGGCTGCCGGAGCCGCGGTCGGCTGGGGCTGGTTCGAGGCGGGGTGGGTGCGGCTGCGCACGCTCGACGTTCCGCTGTCTCGCCTGCCGCAGGAGCTCGCCGGTATCCGGATCGCGCACCTTTCGGACTTTCACTTCGGCCTGCCTTCCCGTGGGGCGGTCGCGGCCGGACGGGCGATCGACTGGGTCGAGGAGCGAGAGCCCGATCTCGTGGCGATCACGGGTGACCTCGTCTCGCGCCCGCGCGGCGAGCGGCTCCTGCGCGCGCAGCTCGGCCGGCTCGAGCGGCCGTTCGTCGTCCTGGGGAACCATGACGTCGAGCACAGCCGCGATCCCTTCTCCCGGAGTGCGGGCTTCACGGATCTGTCGCCGGCGCGGCTGCTGGTGGACGAGAGCGAGACCGTCGAGCTGCGTGGCCGGCGCGTTCAGGTCGTCGGCGTCGACCCGCGAGCGTATCGGCAGGGACGTTCGCGGCCGTGGGAGCTCGTCGATGATTCCGCGGACCTGCGGATCCTGCTGTGCCACTTCCCATACGTCCTCAGCTTCCTGCCGCCCGGAGCGTTCGATCTCGTGCTCAGCGGACACATGCACGACGGCCAGATCGCACTTCCACTCGGGCGTGACCGGAAGTTCCGCTTCGCGCATCCAAACGTTCGCTTTGCCGCGGGTCTGTACGAACGTCCCGGCGGCACCATGCACGTCTCGCCGGGCCTCGGCACCACATTCGTCCCCTTCAGGTTCTTCGCGCGACCCGAAGCGACCGAACTGGTGCTACAACGCCCTTGATGGCGACGATCTCGAGCGACATCCTCGCGAGCTATGCCGCCGACGCGGCACGGGAGGTCGTCGGCGTGCGTGGGCTGGTGGAGAGTGCGCTGCACAGGCACAAGGGCGTTCGCATCAGCGACGACGAAGGGCATGTGCGAGTTGAGCTCCATCTTGCCGTGGAGTGGGGGGCGTCGATCCCAGAGGTCGGGCGGGAAGTGCAGCAACGCGTCGCGGCCTACCTCGAGCGCATGGCGAAAGTCGATCCCGAAGCGGTCGACGTGATCGTCGACGAGATCGGCCCGCAGTGACCGGGCCACGTGTCACCGGTTTGACGGGCGTCACGTTGCAAGACGCTCCGACGGCGTGCCACGACTGCGTGTGGTGGCAGTCCCGCGAGGGCCGCACGACCGACAAGCGAAAGTGGATCGAGAAGGCCGAGACCGAGTGGGGGCCTTGGGGGACCGTGTACTACGACGCGGACGGGCACGTGCTCGGCTCGATGCAGTACGGCCCAGCCGGGCTGTTCCCGCGCGCGGCCGAGCTACCGGCCGGCCCGCCGTCGGGTGACGCGGTCCTGGTGACGTGCGCGTATCTCGTCGAGACCTCGAGCCCCTGGGTGATGCAGTCCCTCTTCCTGGCGGCGATCGGCGATGCCCGGGATCGCGGCGCCAAGGCGCTCGAGACCTTCGCGTACCACTATCGCGAGGGGGAATCGCAATACGAGCGGTTCCTCGTCCACAAGACGATCTTTCCCTCGGATTTCCTTGCCGATTTCGGCTTCCAGACGCTGCGACGGGCCGGCCACATCGAGCTTGCCCGCCTCGAGTTCGGCGGCTTGCTTCCGGTCATGGAAGGAACGCGGGAAAAGGTGATCCGCGCGGTCAAGGAGGCCTTCGCACCAGCACCCGCGCCGGTGCCACCGGGCCTTTGATCCTCGCCGGCGTGTAGCAGTCCCGGGTGCCGTTGAGAAAGATCAACGGCGATGGGGGTCGCCCAGCCCTTGCCCCGGGCGCCGGGGAGCGAGATGCTGAGATCGCCCAGCAGTTGGGCACCCCCAAAGCCGAAGAGACGGGCGGCAGCGGCAGCCGCAGCAGCAGCCCGGAACCTTCATCCGGAGAGAGCCCGACATCCCCCGTCGGGCTCTCTTTTGTCTTCGTGTCGTTCCGTCGTCGAGGAGCGTCCACTGCTAGGACGTCAGCGCCAGAATTATCCGCATTCCCCGTTCCGATCCAGGCCACAGCTCTTCGATCACGCCACTCCCTGCAGCTTTCGCCACGTAGGCAAGGGCGAGTGCGGCCAGCATCGCATCGTCTATCTGCCCGATGACAGGGATGAAGTCGGGGATCAGGTCGAACGGCATCACTAGATATGGGATCAGCAGCGCGATGGCGATCTTTGCGCGGCGCGGGACACGCGGATCACGGAGCAGCCGCTTGAACAGCACCACGCAGTCGGGGACGAAGCGCGCGAGCTCACGTGCATCGTGCCCTCGGCCCAGTAGCAGCAGTACGGCGATCAACACCAGCCACAGCGCCGCCGTTGCCCCGAGCGCGACGGCGAACCAGGCCCAGCCGTTCAGGCGGCGACTGCGCGGCGCTCGAGGATGAGCTCCGCGATCTGAATCGCGTTCAGCGCCGCGCCCTTGCGGAGATTGTCGGCGACTACGAGGAAGACGAGACCGTTTGCGACCGTTGGATCGCGTCGGATGCGACCCACCAGGACGTCGTCGATGCCCGTGGCATCGCGCGGGGTCGGGAAGTTCTCCAGACGAAGGCCCGGTGCCTGCTCCAGGATCCCGCGTGCGTCGCTGGCCGACAGTGGCTCCTCGGTTTCGAGCCAGACCGCCTCAGCGTGGCCGATGAGCACCGGCACGCGCAGGCACGTCGCGCTGATCGGAAGCTCGGGCAACTCGAGGATCTTCCGCGTCTCGTCGCGCAGCTTCGACTCCTCGTCGAACTCCTCGCCGTCGAAGTCCCAGTCCATCGCGAGATTGCCCTCACCGGATGGCGTCGCGCGCAGTTCCGCCATTCTCTGCGCCCCCGCTCCGGACACCGACTGATACGTGCTCACGCGCACGCGCGCGAGGCCGGCGGCGTCGTGCAACGGCTTCAGCGCCATCGTCAGCGGAATGGCGCAGCAGTTCGGGTTGGCGACGATGCCGTCGTGCTCCAGTGCGCGTTCGCCGTTCACCTCGGGCACGACGAGCGGGATGCCGTCCTGCAGGCGGTAGGCCGCCGACTTGTCGACGGCGACGGCTCCGCCGCGAACGACATGCGGCACGAGTTCACGCGACGCGCCCGTTCCGACGGAGAAGAACGCGAGGTCGATGTCTCCGGCCGCGAGCGCCTCCGGCGTAGCCACCTCGACGGCGACTCCGCCGTCCAATTCTCTGCCCGCCGATCGAGGAGAAGCGAATGCCCGGACTTGTGCGTACCCCCGCTCCTTCAGCAGCCGTAGCGTGACGCCGCCGACGGCGCCGGTCGCGCCGACTACCGCGATGCGCGGCTCAGGCACCGACGCGCTCCTCGGCGTAGCCGCGAAACCGATCGTGCACCGCCTGCACCGCTCGCTCGACCTCGGTTGCTCGCACGACGCACGAGACTCGAATCGATGAGGTTGAGATGATCTCGATGTTGATGCCGGCGTCGCCGAGTGCCTCGAACATGTCGGCGGCTACGCCTGGATGGCTCTTCATTCCGGCGCCGATCAGGGATACCTTCGCGACGTCGGGGTCGTAGACGACGCCCTTCGCGCCGATCTCCGACGCGAGGACCTCCAGGATCGGCTCGGCCGCAGGAAGGTCGGTCTTCGGCAGCGTGAACGAGATGTCGGTTGCGCCTTCTGCGGAGACGTTCTGCACGATCATGTCGATGTTGACGCCGGCGTCCGCGAGCGCGCGAAAGATGCGTGCAGCGACACCCGGACGGTCGGGGACGGCGAGCACCGTCGCTTTCGCCTCCGACGTGTCGTGGGTGACTCCGGAGATGATCGCCTTCTCGAGCACCAGGTTCTCCTCTTTCGTGATCCACGTCCCCTCGCTGTCGCCGAACGCCGAGCGCACGTGGAGCGGCACACCGTACCTGCGTGCGATTTCGACCGACCGCGCCATCATCACGCGCGCGCCGGTCGCGGCCATCTCGAGCATTTCTTCATAGGAGATCTTCGGCAGTTTCAGTGCGTCGGCGACGACGCGTGGATCGGCGGTGAAAACGCCTTCCACGTCGGTGTAGATCTCGCAGGCTCCCCCGAGTGCAGATGCGAGCGCGACGGCCGTTGCATCGGACCCGCCACGTCCGAGCGTCGTGACCTCGAGCTCGGTGGAGACTCCCTGGAAGCCGGCGACGAGCACGATCTGGTCGCGGTCGAGCTCGGCGTGGAGCCGCCGCGCGCGCACCTCGACGATCTTTGCTTTCCCGTGGAACGTGTCGGTGACGATTCCCGCCTGCGAGCCGGTGAGCGAGACGGCTTCGTGTCCGAGATCCCGAATGGCCATCGCGCAGAGGGCATTCGAGATGCGCTCGCCGACGGAGACGAGCATGTCGTACTCGCGGGGATGGGGCTTCGGCGACATCTCGTGTGCGAGCCGGATCAGCTCGTCAGTCGTATCGCCCATCGCGGACAGAACGCCGACGACTCGCTGTCCGGCCTCGCGCGCGATGACGAGACGACGCGCCACGTCCCTGATCTTCTGGGTGTCGCCGACAGACGTGCCGCCGAACTTCATCACGAGCGTGTTTCCGGGCGCAGGTGCGGAGTCGCCCTCGACGGCGGGGACGGCCTCGTAGCTGATGGTCGTCATTCCATCTCCCGCCGGCCGGCGAGCGCGCGCCCGAGCGTGACTTCGTCCGCGTATTCGAGATCGCCACCGACAGGCAGTCCGCTCGCAAGCCGCGTCACGCGTACACGCCCGCGCAGCCGGTCTGCGAGATACGCCGCAGTTGCCTCGCCGGTCATGTTCGGATTCGTCGCGAGAACGACCTCGAGCACACCGTTTTGCTCGACGCGCCCGAGCAGCTCGTCGATGCGCAGATGCTCGGGCTCGACGCCGTCGAGGGGTGAGAGCGCACCGCCGAGGACGTGGTAGAGGCCGCGAAACTCGCTCGTCTTCTCGACGGAGATGAGGTCGACCGGTTGCTCGACCACGCAGATGAGCGTGTGGTCGCGGCGGCCGTCGCGGCAGATCGCGCACGTCTCCTCTTCGGTCAGGTTGCCGCACTGGTTGCAGAAGCGAACGCGCTCCTTGACCTCCTCGATCGCAGCGGACAAGGCGAGCGCCTCGTCCGTCGGCCGCTGGAGGAGATGGAAGGCGAGCCGATGGGCCGTACGCGTTCCCACGCCCGGCAGGCGTGAGAGCTGGGCCACCAGGTTTTCCACAGCTGGGCTGAGCACCGTCCTATTGTGCCGACATGCCTCGGATTGCCGAGGCTGCGGGCCCTCAGGCGGAAAGCTGGGAGAGCCGCTCGGCCAGGCGCGGATCTTCCGCCAGCAGCCGCTCGATCTCGGGCCGGGCGATCGCGAGGCAGCGGACGTCGGTCCGCGCCCGCACCCGGGCAGTGCGTTCGATGTCCTCGCCGAGCAGCGAGCGCTCGCCGAAGACGTCGCCGGGCCCGATCTCGCGTGTTCCCTCCGGAGCTTCGACGACTGCCTGGCCCTCCTCGAGCACGAACATTCCCGAGCCCGGCCGGCCGCGCTCGATCAACGCCTGACCCGCCGGCGCTTCGAACTCCGTCGTCGCTGCGGCGAGCCGATCCAGCTGGGCGTCGTCGAGATCAGCGAACAGCGGGAGCTCGCCGAGCCGGTCGCGCACTACTCACCCAGGCCCGGGAGGCCGAGTCCTCCGAGCGCGCCACCCGCGAGCGGGCCGAGCTTGGATTCCATCAGTGCCTGCGCGGACCGGATCGCCTCGTTCACTGCCGCGAGGATCATGTCCTCGAGCATCTCCGGATCGCTTGGATCGATCGCCTTCGGGTCGATCTTGATCTGCCTGATCTCTCCCGCGCCGTTCGCGACGACCGTGACCATTCCGCCGCCGGCCGTTGCCTCGACGGTCTCGTTTGCGAGCTCGGCCTGAGCTTTCTGCATCTGTTCCTGCATCTGACCGACTTGTTGGAACAGCTGATTCATGTCCATGCTCATCGCTAGTCCTCTCGTTCGTGAGCGTCCAGGGTCTCTTTCACGAGCTCGAGAATCTTCTCCTCTCCCGCCGGCTCGTCGTCCTCGATCGCATCGGCCCTCGCTTCGCCCTCGGCGAACGCCAGCCCGAGGTGCCGTCCAGTCACTTCGTAGAGCGCGTCGGCGAGCAGCGTCGCGTTCTTCGGCTCCTCGGCCAGCTGCCGGTGGAACGCGGCGCTCGCGGGGAACTCGACCGTGAGCGTGTCGCCCGCGAGCTCTGCCGGATGCGCTTCCCGCAAGACGGATGCAGCCGGGATCGAGCGCTCCTCCACGGCCGGCACGATCGTCCGCTGCCACGCCTCCTGGAGCTGCTCGAGCTCGAGCGAGGGAGGAGCAGCCATCGCGACGGCTTCGACCGGCGCCTGCTCCGGCCGTGTCTCGGGGTCTGACCCCGAGACCGGGCCCATGGGAACATGGCCACGCGTCTCGAGCTGTTCGAGGCGATACGAGAGTGACTCCCTGGACAGGTCGGCTCCGGGACGCGTCACCTTCACCAGCGCCAGCTCGAGCGGCAGGCGCGGATCGCCTCCCTGTCGCATGTCCTCGACGGCTACTGCCAGCAGGTCCACGAGGCGGATGACGGTCGCCTCGCCGAGCTGGTTCGCCTGCGCACGCAGTCGCTCGCGCGTCTCCTCCGTGACCGGAAGCGTGTCCGGCACTTCGCCCATGTGCTGCACCAGCATGAGGTGGCGCAGATGCTCGAGCAGATCGACGACCAGACGGCCGAGGTCCTGCCCTTGCTCCGATAGCTCCTCGACGAACGTCAATGCGCCGGCCGTGTCGCGGTCGACGACGAGGTCGCAAAGCCGGAAGAGCGCCTCCTCCTCGACCGCGCCGAGCAGCTGCAGCACCGACTGCACGGTGATCTCTTTCTCCGTTGCGGAAGCGAGCTGGTCGAGCGTCGAGACCGCGTCGCGGAATGAGCCGCGCGCGCCGCGCGCGACGAGCGCGAGCGCCTGATCGGGAACCTGAATGCCTTCTCCGTCTGCGACTCGACGCAGCAAGCGAACGAGCTCCGGCAGGCGCGGTCGGGCGAAGACGAACGTCTGGCAGCGCGAGCGCACGGTCGGCAGCACCTTCGAGAGGTCGGTGGTGCAGAAGACGAAGACGAGGTGCGGCGGCGGCTCCTCGATCAGTTTCAGCAGGGCGTTCCAGGCAGCGTCGGTGAGCTGATGCGCCTCGTCGAGGATGTAGACCTTGTAACGCCCCTCGGCCGGCTGGAGCACGACGCGCTCCCGGATCTCGCGAATGTCGTCGATCCCCCGCTGAGACGCGGCATCCATCTCGATCACGTCGAGCGAGGTACCGCTCGCAATCGTGACGCAGGGGTTGCAGACCTTGTCCGGCGTGGGCGTGGGCCCCTGGACGCAGTTGAGGCCCTTCGCGAGAATCCGCGCGAGCGAGGTCTTGCCGGTGCCGCGCGGGCCGGCGAAGAGATAGGCCTGGCGCACCTGTCCGGACGTGATCGCGTTCTTCAGGGTGCGGACGATTGCTTCCTGGCCCACGACCTCGTCGAAGTCCTGCGGGCGGTACTTCCGATACAGCGCGGCCACGGGGCGATACTAGCCCCCGAGCTAGATCGACCCCGAGAAGGTGTCGCAGGCAGCGGGGCGGCCCTTCTCGTAGCCCTGGGAGAACCAGCGGCGGCGCTGCTCCGACGAGCCGTGGGTCCAGGTTTCCGGGTTCACCTGTCCCTGCGTCTGTTGCTGGATTCGGTCGTCCCCGATCGCTGCCGCCGCGTCGAGGCCGTCGTTGACGTCGGCCTGTGTCAACTGGTCGACGAGCCCGGTGTCGACCGCATGGGCCGCCCACACTCCCGCGTAGCAATCCGCTTGCAGCTCGCTTCGTACCGAGAGGCTCTCCGGCCCTTGGCGGTCGCCGCCGATCTTGTCGAGCACCCCGAGCTGGTCCTGCACGTGGTGGCCGTACTCGTGCGCGATGACGTAGGACTGTGCGAAGACCGAGCTGCCGACACCGAAGCGCGACTGGAGGTCGTCGAAGAAACCGAGATCGATGTAGACGAGCTTGTCGCGCGGGCAATAGAAGGGACCGACCTGCGAGTCGGCGGTGCCGCACGCGGTGTCGACCTGACCGGTGAAGAACACGGTGTCGACGTACTGGTACTTCCTGTTGCTCCGCTGGAAGACGCCGTCCCAGAACTTCTGAACGCTGTTGACGACCGCCACGATGCGGCAATCCTGTCGTTGGTTCGCGTCCTGTCCGGTCTTACAGGCCGTGTCGATGCTGCTGGGAGTGTCACCCCGGCCGACCTGCTGGTTGTCGAGCGGCCCGAGCTGCCCGAGCCCGCCGCCGCTAGAGAGCAGGGAGAGCACGAGGTAGATGAGGAGCCCGACGACGCCGAGGCCGCCGCCGACGGCGATTCCGCCCGGGCCGACGCCCCGTCCCCGGGCATCTGTTACTTGGCCCGGATCAAGTGCCGCGTTTCGCCGAAAGCGCACGGCGCGTTCTCTTGCCTGGTTCCGCGCTCGGCAAACGCATCAACGAGGAGGTTTAGTCTCCGCGAAAAGGACTGCGTCGAACTGGTCGTGTCCGGGCTCGACCCTCGTCACGACGTAGATATCAGGCCCGTACCGGAACTCGTCGGTCGGCTTGAACTGGACATCGAGGGCGAGCTCGACCCTTCGCTCGGCCTCGTCTTTCAACAGGTACATCTCGTATCGCACGATGGCTACTCCTCTGGCCGCGGTTGAGCCAGGTGGTTCTATCAAAAAGACAGACCGTTCTGCCTCATTTGACCGAGAAATCGGCTACAATCCGGGCGTGAGTGAAAGGTCAGCCGTCGCGGGGCCCCGATCCCAGGCGCGAAAACGGATCCTCGACGCCGCCTACGACCTTTTCTCCACGCGCGGGATTCGGGCTGTCGGAATCGACGAGATCGTCGAGAGGGCGGCGGTCGCAAAGGCCACGCTCTACCGGCACTTCAGGACGAAGGACGAGCTCGTGCTCTCGTTTCTCGAGCAGCGCGAGGAGCTCTGGACGAAGGAGTTCTTCGAGGCCGAGGTTCGCCGGCGTGGCGCGACTCCGGAGGCGCGACTCTTCGTGATCTTCGACGTCTTCGACGAGTGGTTCCGCGCGGAGAGATTCGAGGCCTGCTCGTTCATCAACACCTTGCTCGAGATGGGCCCGGAGCACGTCCTCGGCAAGGCGGCAGTCGTCTATCTCGAGAACATTCGCAGTCTGATTGCAACGCTGGCAGGGGAAGCGGGACTGCGAGACGTGGATTCGTTCGCAAGTTCCTGGCAGCTCCTGATGAAGGGCTCGATCGTGTCGGCAGCCGGCGGCGACCTCGAGGCGGCGCAGCGGGCCAAGGCGATGGCCCGGCTCGTGATCGAGCGATACCGCTAAGGCGCGCTGCTACCATCGCCGCGCCGCGGCAGTAGGAGTGTGTGAACCGCGTCAGGGCCGGGAGGCAGCAGCGCTAAGCATTCCTCCTACGTGCCGCGGTTATCGCCTCGAAACGTGCTCGTCACACTTACGTACCCGTGCCTGGCACCGGTACGTGCCCGGGGATGCGGCACCGCATGGCGGGTTCGCTGAGCTGCGTGACGCTTCCTCATGCGTTACGTACCGGTGCCTGGCACCGGTACGTTCGCGAGGAGACGGCCCTTGCCGAGGTATTCTCGCTTTGCTCCCGGGCGCATAGCTCAGCGGGAGAGCGCCCGCTTCACACGCGGGAGGTCCCTGGTTCGATCCCAGGTGCGCCCATCGTCCGTATCCGCTTCGTTGAGCGAAGAGCCGGGCTGGGCCTCGCTTTCTGACCAATCCTTGTCCAACTCCGCTTGGACGCGAGCGCCGAACAAGTCACGCCCGTTCTTCCGCAATCCGTTCGTAAGCCTTCGCTGTGGGATCCCAGCGCCAGTCGCCGTCGCCGGCTCGGAAAACGGGTTCTAGCTCTGGGAACAGGTCCGCCAGCCAACCAAGATCGATCCACCGAAACACTTCGCCATCGGTGTATTCGCTTGCCGTTTCGTCGCCACGTCCAAGAATCCAGCCACTGTCCCCGTCAACTGAGCGCAGGTTGGCTGGTCTCATGCTCACGCGCGCAGGATGCTCAGCCCCCGGCACTGATAACTCTGTCCGTACCCAGGCGAACCCGCCGGCGTCATAGCCAAGTTCTTCGGCAGTCCAGAGGTAGGCAGCGACATGCTCAGGGCCGAAGGCCACCCGCTCCCCGACGCGGATGGAGCGAATCTCGCTGGGCTTGTTCGCTAGCTCGCCGTCGTACGTCCCGGAGCGAACCGACACAACCTCGACCCACATCCGTTCGACAACTTCATCGCCGTCGTTGGTCGTCCCCTCGAACAGGAGCTTGACGCGATCTCCAACCCTGAGTGATTCCCGTTTGGCGCGTGGGGGGATGAAGAAGCTGTCCGGGGCGGCTTCGCTGCGAGCCTCAGCATCCTTGAGGCGCCAGTCCACGCCGTTCGTCACGGTCGCAGGATATTCCTCAGCCGCGGCACTAACTGAGCGATGCACTTTCACGCTGGGCAAAGCCGTCGGCCTCCGCGCATCTGTCGGGCCGCGCCGTCGACCCTGCCTCTGGCAGGGACGCCGCCGCCGCGGTCCCGTCAGGGCGCTAGGGAGGGCGGACGGAACCGCTCCAGCATGCAGACAGCGATCACCAGGTCCCAAGGATCGAGGGCCTCATCGGGCAGATGCCCTTCCTTCCACGCCCAGGCAACACGCACGTTCCGGAGCGCACGCATGGTCACGCCGCTCTTGGCAACGAAGTTCAGCAGTGTCCGGCGCATGCCGCGAACGTACTCCGTCGCCCATACGCGTTCGACGGCTGTCTCCATGCCGAGCACGAAGTGCAGATGCCACACGCCTCGGCGTTGGAGCTCCCACTCATAGTGAAGGAGCCCACCCTTTGCATCGCTGCCTAAGCGTTGTATCGCGCGTTCCTTCGCGAAGTCTGTCGAACCTCGTAACCTGAGCCCGTATCCCTCGCCTACGGGGGTGACGGTGGCAGATGGAGCCGCCACACATACGTCACTCTCGCTGGGCACGCGATCAACGCCCACATCGCAGGCGCGCTCGCCTTGGCGCTGGGCGTGGGCCTGGCCTACGTCGCGGCGCGTCGTCTCGGGTGAGACGGCTTCGAGCTTTCTCCCGTCGTGGGGGTGATTGTCAGCAGATCCGGGCCGCTTTCGTGATCGACTTGCAGCGTCGTGTGCTCTATGTCGAAGCGCTCTCGCAGCATCCCCTCTAGTTCCCGTCGGATCGCGTGACAGTCATCGCCCTGGTGGACGAGCACATGCGCCGAGAGCGACGGAAAGTCCGACGCGATCTCCCAGACATGGAGGTCATGCACGCTCCCGACATGCGGATGCTCTGCTAGAGCTTGACCGACTTCCTCCACGCTCATCCCCTCCGGCGCAGCTTCGAGAAAAACCCTGCCAGAGTCCCGCAGCAGCCCGTAGGCGGCCCACAACATGATCCCTGCGACGACCAACGCGGCGATACCGTCCGCCCGGCGAAAGCCGGTCGCGAGGATTACACCCGCTGCGATAGCCGTGAAGATGAACGCGGCGAGGTCGGTGACGATGTGCTTGAAACTACCTTCGATGTTCATGCTTTCACGGTTGGCTTTAGAGAGCGCCCACGTCGCCACGAGGTTCACCACGATGCCCACTAGTGCAACGATCAGGATGGCAAGACCCACGGGCTTCGGTGGCGAGACAAGCCGGTGAATGCCCTCGTAGATGATCAGCAGCGCGAGAACTAGGAGTGTGACCCCGTTTGCCTGGGCACTGAAGATCTCTGCACGCCTGAACCCGTAGGTCATGTTCCCTTTTGCGGGCTTCTGCACGAGCCCTATGACAATCAGAGAGAGCAAGAGCGCCCCCGCGTCCGTGAGCATGTGCGCGGCGTCGGAAAGTAACGCGAGTGAGTGGGCGAGGATCCCGACGACGACCTCCACAACCATGAAAGAGACGATCAGAGCGAGCGCGATGGAGAGCGGGCGCTTGTCCGAGTCTGGGTTCGGGGTCGCATGACTGTGCCCAGCGCGAGAATCGTGGTCAGCAGCACTCACAACTCTCGCCTTTCCACGCCTCGCGTCCCTCGTTGAGGGCCACAGCGGCGATAACCAACGCGGCCGCAGGGTCAGCCCACCACCAGCCGAGAAGGCCGTTGAGAAGCAGACCCACCAGGAGTGCCACCGAGAGGTAGGCGCAGATCATGTTCTGTGCGGCTTCGCTGACGGTCGCCGACGATTGGAGCTTCCGGCCCACCTTCCTTTTGGCGCGGGCGAGGACCGGCATAGTCGGAGCAGTCACCGCGGCGAGCCCGACACCGACCCACGACACGCCCGGGTGATGCCCGCCGGCCAAGTCGCGGATCGACTCAACGCTGACGTACGCGGCGAGGACGAAGTAGCTGGCGGCTATGAGTTGCTGGGCTCGACGTTCTGCCGTTCCCGAATTCAACCGATCTCCGGTGAACAGCCAGACGATCACGAAGCCCGAGAGCCCTTCGATGAGGCTGTCCGCGCCGAAACCTATAAGTGCAATCGATCCGGCGGCGACACCGGCGCCCAGCGCGACACCGAACTCGATGAGATGCCAGGCGTTTCCGCCCCACGCAAGTAGCCGAGCCCGACCTTCGAGCCGTGAGCGCTCCCCGTGCCTTCCCCATGACAAGTCGACTTGCGGCTCGAGTTGAACAACGTCCTGCGCCACAGGAACAGCGTAGCCACCATGTGAGTCGGCTCTTGTCGACCTAGTAAGTTTCCTTCGGCCTGGTTCGATCCCAGGTGCGCCCACTCGATAACCGCAGAGCCCAGCGTGAGAAAGGGGAGACCATGACCACACTCCAGAACCGGCCGAAGACTGCACTCCTCGTCGTCGACGTGCAGAACGGCGTCGTCGAGGCGGCCCACGGGCGCGATGCTGTCGTCGCGAACGTCGGCAACCTCGTCGAGAAGGCGCGGCGCGAAGACGTCCCCGTCGTCTGGGTCCAGCACTCGGGCGAGGGGCTCGCGAAGGGGAGCGACGAGTGGCGGATCGTCCCCGAGTTGGCTCCGGACGACGCCGAGCCGCTCGTCGAGAAGACCTACCCGGACTCGTTCGAGGACACCACCCTCGAGACGGTGCTGTCACGCCTCGGAGTCGGGCGCCTCGTTGTCGTCGGCGCACAGACGGATGAGTGCGTCCGCTCGACCCTCCACGGCGCGTTCGTGCGGGGATACGACGCGACCCTCGTCAAGGACGCCCACACGACGGAGGACCAGACGGAATGGGGGGCACCGCCGCCGGACCAGGTCATCGCGCACACGAACCTGTACTGGACGTACCACAGGGCGCCGGGGCGGACGGCCGGGGCGGTCGAGACCAAGGACGTCGACTTCGGCGGCACCTCCTGAAGACCTCGGGTGGGGTTCCCGAGCCGGGATGGTTCGTCCTCAACATGCGCGACGCGGTCTGGCGTCACGTCGACGGCCGCGGCGCCGTCTGCACGGTCGCGGACGATTTCGAGGGTGAGCGGCAATTCGAACAGCTGGGCGTCAACCCGTTCGTGCTCAATCCGGGCGAACCGATGGCCCTCTACCACTGGGAGGCCGACCAGGAGGGCTTCCTCGTCGTCTCGGGCGAAGCAGTTCTGGTCATCGAAGGTGAAGAGCGACAACTGCGCGCGTGGGACTTCTTCCATTGCCCGCCGAAGACGAAGCACGTGATCGTGGGAGCAGGAAACGGTCCGTGCCTCGTGATCGCGATCGGCGCACGCGAACACGACTCGCTCGGCTTCACCGTCGACCAAGTCGCGAAACGCTACGGCGCGAGCGTCGAGGAGGACACGACGGACGGGGGAGTTGCGTACACCGCCATCCCGAGCCGCGAGCCGACGGCGTACCGCGGCGGCTGGCTGCCCGACTGACTAACCGCGATTGCCATGGTCGTGCTTGGACGGCAAGTGCAGCCAATGCTGTCGTACCGGCAATGTCGCTGCGCCGGCGATGACTCCGGCGACGATTGCCGCCACCACCAGCGCGGTGCGCGCTCTCGCGCCGCTCACCGCGGCCCGCGAGGAGGCCGCCACGTCCTCCTTCACGCTGACGAGTGCCCTCCTCAGGTAGACGAGGACGTGCACGCCCACGAGGACCATCCAGACGACGGATGCCGGCCCGTGGAGTTGTCGCGCGATGTGGAGGGCTCGCCCGTGCGTGATGCCCATTGCAACGCCACTCGCGAAGAGAACGACTGTGGCCGCGACCAGAATCGGCGCAAGCAGCCGCATGATCAGCTGCGGCGCCCCCTTCAGTCGGTAGGCCTCGCTCCACGTGTAGTAGCGGGTGAAGCGCCAACCCGTGCTGGCGAGCTTCAGTAGCACCGGGGGAATCAGGACGAAACCGACAAACACGTGCAGCGAGAGGAACTGCTGCAGCCCGAAGAGCACAGTCGCCAGCTCGACGAGCGTCAAAACGATCAGGACGATCCCGACAGCCGCGGTGAGGCGCTCGTTACCGTCCGGGTTCAGCTGCGCAGATCCATTGGCAAGGCGAGCCTCCTTCACGACTATCGCGGCAGCCAGCCCTCGCGATAACGCGTCGGTTCGCGTCGGCCGACGCGCGCGTACGCCTCGTGCTCGTCCGTCGTCTCCTGCGCGACCCCGGCGCCGTGGCGAAGCGCGATGTCGTCGACCGTATAGCCGCCCCAATCCGGGCCGGTCGAGCCAGCGGTACGGGCGCCGACCGCGACCACGACGCAAGACCCGTCTCCGGCTCCTACGATGACGTGCTTCGTCCCGGCGGGGCAGTGCACGAAGTCCCACCGTCGCAGCGGCCGCTCTTCTCCCTCGACGATCAGAAGCGCGTCGCCGGCGAGCACGAGGAAATCCTCTTGATCCACCTCCCAGTGGTACATCGCCATCGGCTCGCCGGGCCCGAGTACGAAGAGGTGAATTCCCAGCTGCGAGAACTCCGGTTCACCTTCCAAGTCGCAGATTGCGCCGCGCCCGGGGGCCCCGCGCCACTGTGCGTCGCGCAGGTTGAGGACGAACCAACCCTCACCCTTGGGGACGAGTCCGTGTTCGGTCGATTCGAGCCGCGACTCAGGGACCATCGACCGGAGATTCTCGCATGAAAGAAAAGAAGCCCCGGTGACTTGCGGCCTGTCACCGGGGCTTTGCCATGGAAGGTGCTTCCCCTTCTGAGATGCCGCGGCATTCACTTTCTTGCGTAACCGCTCGCTGATCCCTCGATCGAGTGAATTGCGGCGTTCCCTCACCCTGAAGGGGGACGCAACAGGTGTTCCGCGCGCGCAGAGTGGTCTCGGAAGGACAAGCTTCACTGCAACTGCGGGTGGAGAATTACTGCGGCGAGAGGGATAGGGATATGGCGAGAAAGAGATCTGGAAAGCGTTGGTCGGCGATCGTCGTCTTGACGGTTGTCGCTGCGATCGCGGGGAGCCCATCGACGGCCACGGCTGCCTCTGGGAAGTCACAGCCTGTGATCAGTGCCGTTGTTCCGGCTCCTGTTGTGGCTGTTCCGGCTCCAGTGCTGGCGTTCGACTACGCCAGCTGGGCCGAAGCGAGCTGGGCCGGAGAATGATCTGAGCGCCGGGCGCGCAGGGCGCGTCCGGCGGCTCACTCAAGCGAAACGCGAACCTGCCCGATAACCCGGGCTATGGGTCGTATGTTCGGTCTCGTTGCGACGCTCTGCTCACTCGCGCTCGTGGGTGTTCTGACGATGTCCAGCATGAGCCACAACGGGCCGACTGCGAAAAGCGCCAAGGTCGCGGAAGCGAAGGCGACTGCCGCGGTCAGCGGGCTCAACTTCACGACCGCTGCGCCGCAGCTCGAGGCCTACAAGGCTGAGAATGGGACCTACGCAGGCGCGACCCTGCCGCCGGCATTCGGCGTGACGGTCATTCGCGGCGACGCGACCTCGTATTGCCTGCAGGCAGGCGTTGGCGGCGCCGTTCAGCATTTCACCGGTCCGGGCGGGACGCCTGCGGCCGGGCCCTGCTAAAGGCCTGGTGTGGAATTCGGCCGACGTCGGGGGCGCTCCAGACCAAGCCGGGCAGCGCGGTCGTTCGCGGTGCGTAGCGGCGCTACGTGCCGCGGGCGAGCGTGCTGATCGGGCGCAGCGTCTGGTGCGTCATCCGGCCCGGCTGAATTTCACATCAGGCCTCTAGGTCAAACTTACGTTGTGACGATCGGGCCGGGCGGCGGCGTATGAAGGCCGTGAACGCGGTGACGACCTCATGGCCGGCCTTGCGTGTCGATCGGCCGACCTTCTCGGCGGTTGCGGAGTCAGAGCTCGACGCAGTTCACCGTTACCTGCTGTTCCTCACGGGCAACAGGACGGTGGCGGAGGACCTGACAGGCGAGACCTTCGAGAAGGCGTTTCGCGTCTGGCGGCGTTTCGACCCGCGGCGGGGAACTCCCCGCGCCTGGCTTTGCGGAATCGCACGCACGACGGCGCTCGACCACTTCCGTTCCGAGGAACGGCGCCGCCGGCGCGAAGAGAAGTACGCACGCGACCTACCGGAATCGGAGGAACCTGCATTTGGTCCCGGCGTCCTGGAGTCGGCGCTGGGCCGCCTGTCTGCAGCAGAGCGTGAAGTCGTTGCGCTGCGCGTCCTGCTCGAGCTCGACGGGCCGACCGTGTCCCGCGTGCTCGGAATCAGCACCACCGCCTGCTCGACGCGACTGAGCCGGGCCCTGAAACGACTCGAGGAGATGATGCGCGATGCCCGCGACTGACGTTGATTTCGAGCGCGAGTTCGAAGAGCTCGTGCGTGACCTGCGGGCGCTTCCGACCACCGCTCCTCGGCACGTTCGCGAGCAGATGCGCGCGCTCGGCGAGCCCTCACGCCCCCGAACGCTGCACGACCTGCTGCTCGTGCTCTCGTGGCGGCGCTCGCTGCTCATTCTTGCGCCGGTCTGCCTGCTCGGGCTCGTCAGCGCAGCGGTGATTCACGGCGTCATTCACTCAGGCGGTAACGCCAAGCCGACCGCCGTAGCCGGAGGGAGCGGCCATGGTCAGGTTCAGCGTGGCTCACTCGACAGCGGTGCGACTACGCCCACTACGGTCTGGGGTCCAGCGACTGGCACGAAGTTGGCCCCATTGCCGGCGCCCGTCCCGGGCCGCTATCAGGACTACCAGGCTTCGCTGACAGTTCGGGTCAACGACGTCAACGCACTGCACGACCGCACGGCCCAGGCGACGCAGCTCGCGCGGTCGTTCGGTGGCTACGTCGCCTCGGTCGACGAGTCCACCACCGGCGGCAAGGGTCAGTCCGACCTCTTGCTGCGCATCCCGGTTGCGCGAGTCGAGGACGCGTACTTCCAGCTCGCCAAGCTCGGCACGGTCACCGCTCAGCATCTCTCGATCAAGGATCTCGATCGGGTCGTGCAGTCACAGCGCCAACGGATCGTCCAGCTGAAGGTACTGATCGCGCGGATCGGCGAGACGCTGAAGAGCTCCACGCTGGCGGCCGACGTGCGACTCCGACTCGAGCTGCAGCGGGACGCAGCGAAGCAGGAGCTCGCGAGTGTCACCGGTACGAACAAGGCAACGCTGCGCGAGGCGAGCTTCTCCAGGATCTCGCTGACGCTGACGTCGCAGCGGGCCGCCGTCGTGAAGAAGGGCGGCATGAGCCGCGTCGAGCGCGCTGCTCGAGACGCGGGTTCGTTCCTGGCCGGCGCCGGAGCAGTGGTGCTGTTCGTGCTGATCGTTGTCAGCCCGCTCATCGTCCTGGCTCTGGCCTGGATCCTGGGCACCCGGGCTTACCGCCGCAGGGAGGAGCGCCGGCTGCTTTCGGCTGCGTAGTATCCGCGCGTGCCGGTCGCCCTCTCAACGGGACACGAGGTCGGGCTCGGGGTCACCGGGCTCGTCTTCATCCTCTTCGCTCTCGCGTCCTCGTTCCTGTTTCCGCGCTTCCGCCCCGACTATCCGGGACGCGGGTTGCTGGCGTTCATCGTGGTCGCGTTCGTCTTCTTCTTCGGGATGCTCACCGCGGTCGAGGTCTTCGGCGCCGATACCAAGCACCACGGCGAGGCTGCGGCCGCCGCGACGACCACGGCTCCCGCCCAGACGACGACGACCGCGCAGCAGGCGACGACCGCCAAGACCACGACGAAGGCGAGCACCACGACCACCGCGAAGCCCGCCGCGACGAAAGTGCCGGTCAGCGAGACCGAGTTCAAGATCACCGCGGCCTCGACCGCCCTCAAAGCGGGTGAGATCACCTTCGAGGCGAAGAACGTCGGCAAGATTCCGCACGACCTGGCGATCAAGCAGACGGGCGCCAAGACGAAACTGATCTCGCCGGGCGGCAGCGCCGAGCTGAAGGTCACGCTCAAGCCCGGCACATACGAGCTCTACTGCACCGTGCCGGGACACGAGGCAGCGGGCATGAAGCTGAACGTCACCGTCTCCTGACGGCGGGTACCCTGTGCGTCCCTCGGAGGGGTGGCAGAGCGGTCGAATGCGGCGGTCTCGAAAACCGTTTCGGGCTCTTGGGTCCGACGAGGGTTCAAATCCCTCCCCCTCCGCTTAACCTCCGGCGGCTGGTCGCGCTCGTCGCGCTCGTCGCGCTGGCTGCCCCTGCCGGGGCAGCTGCGCACCTCCGTTCAGGCGTGCTGGCCGTCGATTACCGCGCGAGCGTCGTGTCGCACAACGGGGCCTTGAAGGCGCGTGTCTACGAGAGCGATCGTGCGCTCAGCGTCACGGCCGAGCCGGGACACACGGTCGTCGTTCTGGGCTATCTCGGCGAGCCGTTCGTGCGCCTTGCCGGGGGACGCGTGCTGGTCAATGCCGCGTCGCTGACTGCAGCCGGGCTCGGCCTCTTGAAAGGATCACCGCGCCGAACGGGTTGGCGGCTTCGCGCACGCAGCCTGACGTTCGTGTGGCACGACCGCCGGCTGCGTGTCCTGCCTGCAGGAGTCGACCGGAAGCGCTGGGCGATTCCTCTCCGGATCGACGGCCGTCCGGCCCGCCTCACCGGGGAGCTCGCTCGAATCGAGCGGCCTCCTGTGTGGCCGTGGATCGTGCTCGGATTGCCGTTCGTGGCGGTGGCGGCATTCCTGCTCGTGCGCCGAAGAACGCTGGCGCCGATTGCCGCGGTGGTGTTCGGCGTGACGGCCTCGGCGGGCATGCTCCTGACCGCGGCCGGGTTTGTGTTCGATTCGTACTCCTCGGGCGGAAAATGGATCGCGGCGGCCAACGAGTTCGTCTTCGTCCTGGTCGGGATCGCCTTCATCGCGCGCGGCTCTCGCGCGGCGCGAGGGATTGCGGGCGGCGCGCTGGGGTTTCTCGGACTCGGCGTCGGACTGAGCACGCTTCCGGTCTTGCTCCACGGCCTCGTATTGTCGGTGCTGCCTTCCACGCTCGCGCGGCTCAGCGTCGTCGTGACGATCTCCGCAGGCGCAGCGGCGACGGGCCTCGGTCTGCTCGTCTTCGAAGAGGCCCTCGATCGCGGGAGCGAAGAAGAGTCCCTCTTAAAAGAGGAAACCCGCCTCGGGTAGCCGCAGACGGGTTTCAGATTGCCGGGGTATGAGGGGGGAGCCGGCAAGCTCATTTTCGTGCTGAGACCATCCCTTTCCTCCCCCGGTAGGGGGATCTGTCTTCCGAAGATGTCTCGGCTATCCTGCGGCCACGCGCGGAGAAGTGGCCGAGTGGCTGAAGGCGGCGCCCTCTGAGGCGCCGACTCGGCGGCGCCGCTTAGAGGACGTGCGGGCTTTGCCCGCGCGTCCGTCTTCCGAAGATGCCTCGGCTATCCTGCGGCCACGCGCGGAGAAGTGGCCGAGTGGCTGAAGGCGGCGCCCTGCTAAGGCGTTATGGGGGTGAATGCCTCCATCGAGGGTTCGAATCCCTCCTTCTCCGCTTCGCAGCACGGAGAGGTGTCCGAGTGGCCTAAGGAGCGCGACTGGAAATCGCGTACGTGCTGAAAGGTGCGTCGCGGGTTCAAATCCCGCCCTCTCCGTACACGTGGGGGAAACCCTGTTTCCCCCACGAGCCCCCTTCTTCTTCGTTGTGGTGACACTCGTCGTTGGTTTGCAGTACGGCGGGAGCGCGGTCCCGCCTCCGCGCGGCGGCTGGTTCCTGACCCAGGACGTTTAGGGTCGCACCGTGGACAAGCCGATCAACGTCTGGGACTACGAGCAGCTTGCCGAGGCGAAGCTCGACGCGAACGCTCACGCTTACTTCGCCGGCGGGGCCGGGGACGAGGTGACGCTTCGCGACAACCTCATGGCGTTCGAGCGGCGCAAGCTGCGGCCGCGCGTTCTCGTCGACGTGAGTTCCGTGTCGACTGCGACGACGATCCTCGGGACCGACGTTGCTCTGCCGATCCTGATCGCACCCCTTGCGTTGCAGCGTATGGCCCATCCCGACGGCGAGCTCGCGACCGCCCGCGCCGCGGCCGCGGCCGGCACGATCATGTGTCTCTCGACCGCGGCGACGGCCCCGCCCGCCGAGGTCGCGGCTGCTGCGCCGGGCGCGCCTCGCTGGTTCCAGGTCTACGTGTTCGCCGATCGTGCGGAGACGGAGGATCTGATCGCCGAGGCGGTCGCGAGCGACTTCTCCGCGCTCGTGCTCACGGTCGACACGCCGCACCTCGGCAGGCGCGAACGCGACATCCGGATCAACTTCGAAATGCCCGAGCACCTCACCGTTGCGGGCGACATCTTCGGCGGCCACTTCGACACCGGTCTCGGCTGGCGCGACCTCGAATGGCTCGCGGGCTACGGCCTGCCGGTCGTCATCAAGGGCATCCTCACGGCCGAGGACGCCCGGCTCGCCTGCGAGCACGGCGCCGCCGCGGTGGTCGTTTCGAACCATGGCGGCCGCCAGCTCGACGGCGTGTCCAGTTCCCTCGATGCGCTGGAAGAAGTCGTCGACGCGATCGACGGCCGCGCAGAAGTACTGCTCGACGGGGGCGTGCGCAGGGGCACCGACGTGCTCAAGGCGCTCGCACTTGGCGCGCGCGCGGTCCTCATCGGGCGTGCCATGGTGTGGGGCCTCGCTGTCGCCGGGGAGGAAGGCGTCACGGACGTCCTCCAGCTCTTGCAGAGGGAGGTCGAGCTCGGGCTCGCCCTCCTCGGCTGCGCCTCACCCGTCGACGTCAGTCGTGCACACGTGCAATGAGATCGGGACGCCGCATCACCTTCACGGCGGCGCCGCCGAGCCGCACGTCGTAGCCGGCCTCACTCGGGAAGAGGACCTTGTCGCCCGGCTCGACGCCGCCGGCCTCGGCTCCGACGGCAGTGATCACGCCCGTGCGGCAATCGGCCTCCGTCGAGGCGGGAATGATCAGGCCGAGGTTCGTCTCCGACTCCTCATCGGAGGGCTGGATGACGACGTAGTCGTCGAGTGGTTCGAGCGACAGGTCGATCCCGCGTGTCTCGGGCTCGCGCATGACTACAAAATAGTGGTTTGGCCGGTGACGTTGCCCGGTTCCTGGGTCGCGAGCACCAAGCGAGCGGCCGCGATCGTCCGTAGGCAAGGCTGGCTAGCCTTGGCAAGGGCGAGCGTGGACGCTCGCGCCGCGTGATCGCGGGCCAGGAGCTTGGCGAACGTTGCCGGTCAGACCACTAGCTCTCGTCACGGCGTCATGACTTCTGGGGGCGGGGGTGGGGCTGGCGCGATGGCACCGCGGCGCCTCCGCACTTCGAAGAGCGCGAGGAAACCGAGTGCGAGCCCGGCGAGGACGATCGTCACGATGCCGAGCTGCTGGGCGGTGTGGCGTGCCGTGCCTTCCCACTCGCCTCGAAGATAAAGGTCGGAGGTCGACTTCCGTGGGATCAGGTCGATGCCCACGGGATACCGCGCGGTGTGCTGTCTGGTCCAGGTATCGAGCGGCAGGAGAAGCACGAGAGCCCCTGCGATCGCGGTCAGAGACGAGGTGATCACGCCCGCACGGCCGATCAACATGCCCGCCACGCCGATCAGCACGAGTCCAAGAGGCGGCACGAGTGCGAGCAGCCAGATCGTTCGCTCGGTCGACCCCGTTGGATCGCCGAGCTTCGCAACGATCTTCCCGTTCTCGAGGACGTGGTGGACGGACGGCTTCTCGATCGCGAGCGACATCGCCATGAGCCCGACGAAGAAGAGCGGCGTCGCGAGGATGCCTGCGACCGCAAGCGGAGCCTTGGGCGCCTTCCGCAGCCGCGTCACAGGCGACCCGCCTCGATGATCCGAGCGAGGAACTCGCGCGTCCGCTCCTCGCTCGGGGCCGAGAAGATCTGTTCGGGCGGGCCTTCCTCGAGGATCACGCCGCCGTCGAGGAAGCAAACCTTGTCCGCGACTTCCCGGGCGAAGCTCATCTCGTGCGTCGCGATGATCATCGTCATCCCGGTGTTGGCCAGCTCGCGGACCAGGCTCAGGACCTCGCTCACGAGCTGGGGATCGAGTGCGCTCGTGATCTCGTCGAGAAGCATGAGCGTCGGGTTCATCGCCAGGGCGCGGGCGATCGCGACCCGCTGCTGCTGGCCGCCGGAGAGCCGGTCGGGATACTCGTTGGCCTTGTCGAGCAAGCCGATGCGCCGGAGGAGCTCCTCAGCCTGCGAATGCGCCTCCGCTTTGGAGAGCCCGCGGGCCTTGCGGGGGGCGAGCGTGATGTTCTGCATCACGGTCATGTGCGGAAAGAGATTGAAGGCCTGGAAGACGATGCCGATCTTGCGGCGCAGCGCATTGACGTCTGCGTCGTTGTTCGTGATCGTCTCGCCGTCGACGACGATCGTTCCCTCGTCGACGACCTCCAACAGGTTCACGCAGCGAAGGAGTGTCGATTTGCCGGACCCGGAGGAGCCGATCAAGCAGACGACCTGGTGGAGGTCGACCGTCAGATCGATTCCCTCGAGCACGGTGAGCTCGTCGAAGCGCTTCGTGACGCCCTCGAGAGTGACGAAGTGTCCGTTAGGGCTGTTCACACGAGTTGGGCGCGCTCGCGGAGCTCTCGCTGCTTGATCAGGCGGTCCGTGAAGCGGGCGAACGGGATGGTCAAGATCACGAAGAAGACAGCTGCGACCGTGTAGCCGACGTAGAGGAAGTAATCGCTGGAGTAGAACCCGGCCTGGGCAAGCGCCTCCGTCACACCGATGACCGTGATGATCGCGGTGTCCTTCTGCAGGCCGATGAAGTCGTTCAGGAGCGGGGGCACCACGCGGCGGATCGCCTGGGGAAGCACGACATGCCTCAGCGTCTGCGCGTACGTGAGGCCGAGCGAACGTGCCGCCATTCGCTGACTCGGGTGCACGGACTCGATTCCGGCCCGGTAGACCTCGGTCACGTACGCCGTGTAGACGAGCGTGAGCGAGATGATTCCGTACGTGAAGAGCGATTGATTAGAAATGAAGCCGGCGTGAATTCCCGGAATCCCGAAACCCCAGACGTAGGCGACGAGGATCAGCGGGGTCCCACGAAAGAAGTCTGTGTAGGCAACCGCGAGAACGCGGAGAGGCAGGGTTGCGCGTCCCGGAAGTCCGCGGACGATCGCGAGCCCCAGTGCAAAGAACAGCACGAGGATCTCGGCGATCACCATCAACTTGATGTTCGTCTGGAATCCGTCCCAGACCTGCGGGACCGCGTGGCGAAAGCCGAGTGGGCTGAAGAAGGAGTGCAGGAACTTGCCCATCTCGGCCTCCGCCGCCGCTGACTACGTCACTACTTCAGGATCGGAACGCGCGTGAACGGCAGCCACTTCTGCTGTAGCCGCTTGATCGTTCCGTTCGCCTTGAGCGCCTTGATCGCGCCGTCCAACGAGGGCTTGAACTTGCTGCCCTTGTCCATCACCGCGCCGTAGCTCTCGTGCGTGACGATCTGACCGATCACTCCGCCATATGCCCCCGGCTTCTTCTTGCTCTGCGAGACGACGATCGGGACGTCGAGAATGAGCGCGTCGCATTTCCCGGCCTCGACCGCGTCGAACGCCGCCGTGGACGAAGCCGAGTAGACGAGCGCCTTCTTCGCAGGGCGAAGCTTGTGCTGAATGTACGAGAGTCCCGTCGTAGTCGCCTGGGCGCAGAGCTGGAGCTTCTTGAGCGCGGCAACGCTCGTGGGCTTGGCCAGGCCCTTGCGAATGAGAACACCCTGGTTCGCGTCGAAGTACGGCGCCGAGAAGGAGACGACCTTGGCCCGCTGCGCGGTGATCGTGACCTCCTCGAACGCGAAGTCGTACTTCTTCGTCGCCGGTGAGAACAACCCGCCGAAGGGCGCCCGCAGGTACTGAATCTTGCTGATCCCGAGCTTCTTGGCGATCGCCTGCGAGAGCGCGGCCTCGAAGCCGGTGGGGTTCTTGATGGTGGTTCCTGTCGCATGACCGTTCCAGAACCCCGGGGCTGGAACGTCGAAGCCGACGATGAGCTTTCCCGCCGATTTGGTTGGTACGGCCAGCGGCCCGGCGGCGGCCGTAGCGGTCATCGCCAGAGCGGCGATGCTGGCAGCCAGCAGGACTCGCTTCATGGATCCTCCCTCGTTCGAAATACTCGGCAGGGACGGAATCTAGCGCGCTCGGGCCCCTGGGTTAGGGAGTACGGAGCAGAGGCCGGGTGAGGCAGGTCGGGCCGCCGTCCCCTTTTGAGAGCTCGGCGCCCGCGTAGAGGGTGACATCCACTCCTGCCTGCTCCATCCGCCGGCGAGTCCGCGGATTCCCCTCGACGGCGAGAGCGACTCTCGGGGCGAGTGCCAGGACGTTCGGCCCGAGCGTGTCGAGCTCGTCGTCGGGCACCTCGATCGTGCGGACGCCGTGCTCCGAGAGCAGCTGGAGCAGGCGGACCGGTGCGAGCGGCGGGTAGACGAGAGCGAGATCTCGGTCGAGCATGCTGATGACGGACATCAAGTGGAGGACTTCGCCTGCGCCGCGGAAGTGCGGCAGGTCCAGTGCAACGACGTCGACGCGCGGCAGATGCTGTTTCAGCGCCGCGATCCCGGGGCCGTTCGTCCGATAGCTCCAGCCGACGAGGAGTGTCTCCTCGTTGAGCCAGACGATGTCGCCGCCCTCTGCGCACGCCGGCACATCCAGGCTCGCAAGGATCGGGACGCCGGCTGCCTGTAGGTCGGCCGCGGCCGCGGGAACCTCGGCGCGACGAAGCTCCTTCCCCGGTCGCAGCACGATCGCGCCCTCGTCCGCGATCAGGCTCGGATCATGGGTGTAGATCGCATCCGGGTCCGCGTCGACCGGAGACTCTCCGACGATCACCTCCGCACCGAACTCGCTGAGGATGTTGCAGAACTCGTCGTGCTCGGCGAGCAGTCGGCCGGGATCCGGAGCCGCGCGCCAGGCGAACTGAGACCAGTGCGCGAGCGAGCCCGGATCGGGCGGGCGGACGAGCACCCGTCGCAGGCGTGCCACCATTGTCTGACCGCCGAAGAGCTGCGCCGCCACCTCGTTCATCGCCACCTCAGCGTACTCAGCATGATTCGGGTCCGTGCAGGTCCCGATCAGTAACCCGGACAAGGTCTTCTTCCCGGAGCGAGGCCTGACGAAAGGCGATCTGGTTCAGTACTACGCCGATCTCGCCGACGCCGTCCTCCCGCACCTGCGGGGCCGGCCGTTTCACATGGTGCGCTACCCCAACGGGGTGGACGGAGCTTTCTTCCACCAGAAGCGGGTGCCCCCGCACCCGGAGTACGTCGGGGAGCAGTACGTCGAGTTTCCGAGCGGCCACTCGACGGTGTTCGCGGTGATCGACAACGCGGCCGCGCTCGTCTGGGTGATCAATCTCGGTTGTATCGAACTGCACACGTGGCACTCGCGCGTCCCCGAGATCGAGAAGCCCGATTACCTCCTGATCGACCTCGATCCGACAACCGACGGTCAGTGGCCGTACGTGCGGCAGATCGCGCTCGTCGTGCGCGACGTGATGGAGGATCTCGGTCTCGCCGCGTATCCGAAGACGTCCGGCGCGACCGGTCTCCATGTGATGGCGCCGATCGAGCCGGAATTGCCGTTCCCGGAGGTGCGGCGCTTGGCGAAGGCGCTCGCGGAGGAGGTGGAACGGCGGGTCGCTGACCAGGAGGTGGCGACGACGACCTGGCGTGTCGCCGATCGCCGCGGGGTCTTCGTGGACTTCGGCCAGAACTCACGAGACAAGACGATCGCGGCCGCGTATTCGGTGCGGCCGACTCCGGATGCTCGCGTGTCCGCGCCTCTGAGCTGGGACGAGGTCGCGGGCGTGGATCCGGCTGCCTTCACGGTCGAGACGATGCGCGACCGAGTGGCCGAGGTCGGCGACCTCACCGCCGACATGTGGGAGCGCAAGGTCTCGCTCGAGCCACTCTTCGCGAAGCTCGGCCTGGAGTAGCTCTAACTTGCCAGCAGGCTCTCGAAAGTCGGATCGTCCTTGCGGCGCGGCGGCCTGACCTCGCGCCACGTGCACTGTTCCGGATCCTTGTCGTCGCGGAAGCGGATGAAGCGCGAGCCGTGGCGGAAGCGGTGGCCCTGCACCTTGTCGTAGCGCACCTCGGCGACCAACTCCGGTCGCACCGCAGACTCCTGGAGCTCTCCTGTTCCCCAGCGGTTCGGCTCCGAGAAGCCACGGTCGGGCGCGTCCTTCAACAGGGGCTCGATCTGGTCGAAGATCTCCTTGTGCCGGCTCGCCGCCACGGCGGCCGAGCCGACATAATCGATCTTGCCGCCGTCGCCGTACAGCCCGAGGAGCAGCGTTGCGATGCGTGTCGGTTTCTCCTTCCAGCGCACGCCGACGATCACGCAGTCTGCGGTCTTGTGCGGCTTCACCTTGAGCACACCGTCCCGCGAGCCCGGGAGGTAAGGAAGTCCGACCCGCTTGGCGATGACGCCGTCGAGGCCGGCCGCTTCGAAGCTGTCGAGCCATTTCTGGGCGTTCGCGGCGTCGCCGGTCGTCGGCGAGAGGTGGAAGTCGTCGCCGAGCACTCGCTCGAGCTCCGCGCGGCGCTCCTCGAGCGGTAGCTCGTGGACGGGCTTGCCTTTCCAGAGCAGGAGGTCGAACACGATGAAGTCCGCTGGGATCTCCGCCGAGAGCTTGCGCACTCGTGACTCCGCAGGGTGGAGCCGAAGCTGCATCGAGTCGAAGTCGAGCACGCCGCCACGCGCGATGACGATCTCGCCGTCCAGAGCGGAGTGGGGAGGCAAGAGGTCACCCAGGGGTCGCAGCTCCGGGAAATAGCGGAGCAGCGGCCGGCCGTTTCGCGACCAGAGGGCGACCTCGCCGCCGTCGTTCTCGAGGACACCCCTGAAGCCATCCCATTTCGGCTCGAATTGCCAGCCGTCGGTGTCCGGAAGCTCCTTGACGAGCTGAGCCTCCATGGGCGGGAAGGGCACGTTTGGTCCAGGCACCGCGCGGAACCCTACTGGCGTGGGTGAACTGGACGGGGTCTGGGCTGTCGAGCGCGTCTCTGGCGCGCTCCCGCCGCTGCTCGGATGCGTGAAGCGCATCCACGGGTCGCGTGGCACGACGGAATTTCCGCACGTTCCGGGTCTTCCGTTCGAGGTCCGCGGGCGGGATCTGCACTATGCATTGGGGCTCTTCATCGACAGGCTCGAGCCTCGCAACGGCGCCTACCTCGGGCGGGCGACTCTGCTCGGCCGCGAGCTCGGTCAATTCACCATGAGGAGGTTGGACGCAATGGGACAGTTGAAGGAGCAGCTGATCAAGCACATCGACGAAGCGCACGCAATGGAGCAGAACGTGTTGCGCATGCTCGACGGGATGATCGCCACGACGGACGATCCGGAGATCCTCGACGCCCTGGAGCATCACAAGATGCAGACGCAGGGCCACGCGGATCGAATGGCACAGCGCCTCGAGGCGCACGACGTCGCGCCGTCCACGGTCAGACAGCTGGGTGGCGTGATCGGAGCCCTCGCGAAGTTGCCGCTCGATTTCGTCCGCGAGGAAAAGGCCGGCCGCAACGCGCGGGACGGCTATGCCACGGAGCACCTCGAGATCGCGAGCTACGAGCTGCTGAGCCGCATCGCGCAGAGGGCAGGGGACGAGGAGACGGCGACCGCAGCCCGCGAGATCATCGAGGAAGAGCGAGCAATGGCGAGGCTCATCGAGCTGAACTGGGACAAGTTCGCCGAACTCTCCCTCCAGGAAGAGGGCATAACGGTCTAGTCACTTACAGCCACGGCCTGGTGTCGGACACCAGGCCGTGGCTGTTCCGGCTAGTACGGGCTAATTGAGCCAGGGCGCCAGGAAGCCCTCGATCTCGCGGAAGCCACGAGGGCGCTCGAGGCGCGCCGCGACGGCCTTGTTCTCGACGACGACGAGGGTCGGCACCGTTTCGATCCTGAAGCGCTCGAGGAGGTCGGGATGCTCCTCTTCCGCGACCCTGACGACGTCGAACGTGCCGTGGTTTTGCCGCCGTTGCAGCACCTGGGCGAGGAACCCTTCGACGCGCCTGCAATGACCCGACAGCGCCGAATGGAAGAACACCAGCCTCGGCTGCACTACCAGTGGGGGGATAGCCACTGCCATATCGCACCTCCGTTGAATCTGGAAGGGCGAGGACTTGGCCCTTGCACTTGCTAGGAACGAGCGGATTTCTGCCCAGAAGCTGTCCTTTCGTAACCTCGGAACCGATACGCCTGTCTAAGCTCACGTGATGAGAAGGGTCGGGGTCACAGGGCTCGGTGCCGTCACACCACTGGGTAACGACGCCCAGTCGACCTGGAAGGCCGCTGTCGCAGGCGAGAGCGGCATCGACTGGATTCGCTCGTTCGACCCGGGCGACGCGCCGGTGCGGATCGCCGCCGAGGTCAAGGACTTCGACGCGACGCAGGTGGCGTCACCGAAGGAGGTGCGCAAGCTCGAGCGGAACGTTCTCCTCGCCCTGGGCGCGGCCCGTGAGGCAATGGGAGATGCGGGGCTGAACGGCTTCGATCCGAAGCGGGTCGGCGTGGTGTTCGGCTCGGCGATCGGGGGCGTGAACGGGCTGCTGGAGCAGGAGGACATCCGCCGCGAGCGCGGGCCCGACCGCGTGTCGCCGAACTTCCTCCCGAACGTCCTGGTGGACTCTGCGAGCGGACAGCTTGCGATTTCCCTGGGGATCAAGGGCCCGAATTACGCGGTCGTCTCCGCCTGCGCGACCGGCTCGCACGCGATCGGCGAGGCCGCGGAGCTGATCAAGAGAGGGGACGCCGACGCGATGCTCGCCGGCGGCGGCGAGGCGTGCCTGAACCCCCTGATCCTCGCCGGTTTCACGGCTATGCGCGGCCTTGTTGCGGAGAACGAGGACCCGCCGCTCGCATCGCGGCCGTTCGACGCCACACGCGCGGGCTTCGTGATGGGGGAGGGTGCCTGCGTGTTCGTCCTCGAAGAGCTGGAAGCCGCTCGGGCTCGCGGAGCGCACGTGTACGCGGAGGTGCTGGGATATGGAGCGTCGAACGACGCGCATCACATGGCGCAGCCCGAGCCCGAGGCGACCGGTGTCGCGGACATGATGCGCGCCGCGCTCAGCCGCGCTGGAGTCGAGCCCGAGCGGGTCGGCTACATCAATGCGCACGGCACGTCGACCCCGCTCGGGGATCTGGCCGAGACGAAAGCGATCAAGGACGTCTTCGGCGACCACGCCTACGAGCTGGCGGTCTCGTCCACGAAGTCGATGATGGGGCACACCTTCGGCGCGGCGGGGGCGATCGAGGCAATGATGTGCGTCCTCGCGCTGCATGAAGGAGTGATCCCGCCCACGATCAACTACCGCCACCCAGATCCGGAGTGCGACCTCGATTACGTGCCGAACGAAGCCCGCGAGGTGAGGGTCGACGTCGCGCTCTCGAACGCGATGGGGCTCGGGGGCCACAACGGCTGCGTGCTGCTGGGGCGCGTCGAGTGAGCTTCATCGTCGACCCAGCGGTCGAGGCGTACGCCGAGGAGCACACGACACCAGACGGTGAGCTGTTCGAGCGTCTGGCGGCGGAAACGCGCGAGAAGACGACCGCGCCGCAGATGATGGTCGGCCGCCTCGAGGGCCGCTTCCTCGGGACGCTCGTCAGGAGCCTGCGCGCGCGGCGCGTCCTCGAGTTGGGAACGTTTACTGGTTACTCCTCGATCTCGATGGCGCTCGCGCTGCCGTCGGGAGGCCGGGTCGTCACCTGCGACGTCAACGAGGAGACGACCGCGATCGCGCGGCGCTATGCGGAAGAGGCGGGCGTGGCGGATCGCATCGACTACCGGCTCGGTCCCGGCCTCGAGACGATCGCGCAACTCGACGGGCCGTTCGACCTCGTCTTCATCGACGCGGACAAGCCGAACTACGTCAACTACTACGAGGCGACGCTTCCGCTGCTTGCCGACGGCGGGCTGATGGTCGTCGACAACACGCTCTGGTCGGGCAGGGTGGTCGACGAGGACGACGACGAGGAGTCGACGAGCGCAATTCGCGCGCTCAACGGCCACGTGTCTGCGGATCCTCGCGTCGAGAACGTGCTCCTCACCGTCCGCGACGGAATGAACCTCGTGTGGCGGACCAAATAGGCCAGGGCCGGCAATTACACGGCCTGGTGTCGGACACCGTGACGAAAGTGTGACCTCGTCTGGCGGGCATGACATGATCGCCACATGGTGCAGGCGATGGCATCACCACAGAGTCAGCGCGGCCCCGTCGGCAACACCCGCTCGATCGGGCTGTCGATTCTCTGGGCCATACTGACCCTCGGCATCTACACCTTCGTTTGGACGTACAAGACGCAGGAGGAGATCAAGCGCTACTCGGGCAACGGCGTCGGGGGCGTGATCGGGTTCGTCATCTACTTCGTGCTCTCGCCGGTGACGTTCTTCCTCGTCCCGTCCGAGGTGCGCTACATGTACGAGGATCTCGACGGGCAGCGAAGTCCGGTGCGCGGTGTCACCGGCTTCTGGTTCCTGCTGCCGCTGCTCGGCCACATCGTGTGGTTCGTCAAGGTTCAGGGCGCGCTCAACCGCTACTGGCAGTCGAAGGGCGCTCCGCCGCCGTAACCACCTCCGGGTCGAGCTCCTCGATCGACTCGAGCACGACGCTTGCGAGGGTGAGCACATCGGCCGGCGGCGGGAATGCACGATTCGGAATCGCCACGACGTGCATACCGGCTGCATGGGCGGAGCGAATCCCGCTGGCCGAATCCTCGATCGCCACGCTGCGAGCCGCGTCCACGCCCAGGCGGCGCGCAGCTTCCAGGTACACGTCGGGAGCAGGCTTGCCGCGTCCGACTTCCTCGGACGAGACTGTCACCTCGAAGTACCGCGCGAGGCCCGACACTTCGAGCACACGGTCGATCAGCTCGCGATTCGACGACGAGGCGACGGCGAGCCGCCAGTGAGCAGCCAGCCGTTTCACGGCGTCGACGGCACCGTCGACGAGCGGGAGACTCTCGGAGTAACGCGCAAGCATCCGTTCGACGACTTCGCGGCTGATCTCGCCAGGTGGCTCAGGCAGGCCGACCACTTCGTGCAGGTAGCGCGACCACTCGGTCGAGCTCATGCCCATCATGTCCGCCTGTGCCTGCGCGCTCCAGCGGCCTCCGCGTTCGCGAGCGAGATCTTCGCGCACCTCGTCCCACAGTTCCTCGCTGTCGATGATGACGCCGTCGAGGTCGAAGACGACTGCGTCGATCACGCGGGGAGGTACACGCCGCCGCGGTACACGAGCCCCGGGCCGGGCAGGCCGAGCTCCGTCGACTCGACCTCGCCGACGAAGATCGTGTGGTCGCCGACGTCGTGCTCGGACGCCGTGCTGCACTGGAGCCAGGCGAGGGACTGGTTCACGAGCGGCCCACGAGAACCGTCGCGCACGTCGACGCCGTTCCACAGCGCGACCGGCGGAATTCCGCTGCGCGCGAAGTGCTGGGCGATATCCGCCTGCGCGCCTGACAGCAGGCTGGCCGACCAGCCTCCCGCACGCCGAATCGGCTCGTGCGAAGACGAGTCTTTGCCGATCGAGATGCCGACGAGTGGTGGCTCCAGCGACAACGACACCAGCGAGCCGACGGTCAGGCCGAACCGCTCCCCGTCGAGCGCCGTCGTGACGACGGCGACCGGGGCCGGAAAGCGGCGCATCACTTCCCGTAGCTCTTCGCCCTCCATGCCCTCGATGATAGGGACGTGACGAGGCGAGACGTCATCGAGATTGCCCTCGCGGGAGTGCTTGTGGCCGCGGCTGGGAGCGCACACTTCGCCGACGCGACACCTGTGCTCACCTTTGTTCTAACGGCGCTTGCGATCGCGGTGCTCGCCCGACTCGTCGGGAGCGCAACCGAGCAGCTCGGTGGCCGAGTGGGCTCGTCGGCCGCCGGCGCGATCCAATCCGCACTCGGCAACCTGCCGGAGCTGTTCATCGCGCTCTTCGCTCTTCATCAGGGGCTCACGCTCGTCGTTCAATCGGCGCTCGTTGGCTCCGTGATCGCAAACAGCGTGCTCGTGCTCGGGCTCGCCTTCATCGCCGGTGGGATCCGGAACGGGACGCAGACGTTCGACTCTCCGCGCGCGCGCCTGATCGCCACGCTGACGATCCTTGCCGCTGCGATCCTCTCGGTGCCGACGCTCTCGCACGCCGTTCACACTCAGGCGGCGTCCCACGAGAAGTCGCTGAGCCTCATCTGCGCCGGCGTACTGATCGCTCTCTTCTTCCTGACGCTCCCGGGTCTGCTCGCGGTCGGCGACGAATCTGAGCCGGATCCTCCGCGCTGGTCGCTTCCGATCACCGTGAGCATCCTGGGTGGAGCCGGCGTCGCCGCAGCCTTGGTCAGCGATTGGTTCGTCACCGCCCTGAAGCCGGCGACGGAGGCGCTGGGCATGAGTGAGATCTTCGCCGGGCTCATCGTCGTCGCGATTGCCGGCAACGCCGTGGAGAACGTCGTCGGCGTCCAGCTCGCGGCGAAGAACCGTCCGGACTTCGCCATCTCCGTGATCATCAATTCGGCGTTGCAGGTCGCCCTGCTGCTCACGCCCATCCTCGTCTTCGTGAGCCTCTTCTTTGCGACCCCGCTCACGCTCGTCTTTCCCACGCTGCTCGCGATCGTCCTGCTGCTGTCCGCCTGGATCCTCGCGGTTGTCGTCTACGACGGCGACAGCACGTGGGAGGAGGGCGCGATCCTCGTCGGCTTCTACGTCGTCATTGCGGCGAGCTTCTGGTGGGGCGCGTAGAGCCGCAGGTCAGCCGAGGAGGAACGCGACCGCAACCGCGACGCAAGCCGCGGCGCCCAGTCCTGCGATCTCTACACGGTGTCTCGCGATGACCTCATTCGCGCGGGAGGCGGGCAGGGCCATCGGAGGAAGTGAGGCGATTCCCAGCAAGACGATTGCGACGGCGAGAAGCGCCACGATGAGGGGCCGAATTGCGCGGGCAGCCTTCTCGATGCTCGCAGCGAGGACCGCTCCCGAATGAGCGTTTGGCCGTGCGCTCGGCCCGTTTGCCGGAATTGACGAGCGCTGCGAGGAGCTCGAGAGGTTGCTCGTGTTGGACGCTCCTGCCGAGCTGTTCGCAGCGGCGGGACCGGTTCCCGCACTGCAGACGTTCGACGCGCGCGCGGCGGCGATCTGCTCGCGCGTCGGCACGCCGCCGTTCACGACGACGATCGTGGCTCGCCGGATGACTCGTCCCGCGCGAGTCCGAGCCGTCATCCGGTAGGTCCCGGGGTCGGGCTGCAATCGGCTCGCGGGTCGGGGGAAGCGGATTCGATTGAGACCGGCATGTGCGTGGACGGTGAAGCGGTCGGCGACCTCGCAGACGGGTGAGACTTGCTCGATCACGAACACCACGCGGGCCGCGTGCGGAAGCACGAACTTCAAGGTCGTCATGCGGCGGCGTTTCGGCCCGCTCGTCGAGATCCAGTTTCGGGTGGAACGGAAGGGCTCGATCTTCGGCCCGTCGGATCCTGGTGCCGAGCCCGCGGACGACGAAAGGCCCGCGGACGACGAAGAGCCCGCGGAGGAAGAGGAAGACCCCGTCGAGCCGCCGCCGCCAGCACTCGAGCCGGCGACCGAAGAGACCGAATGAAGCGTGGATACCGTGGCGGTCCCGGCGGAAGGAGCCTGTGCCGGGCTTGGAGCCGCCGAGACAGGCGTCGCGAGCGTCGAAGTGGTCGGGAGCGGGACGACCGCAGACGTGGTGGTGGACACCGGCAGCGTCGGCAGCGGCAGCGGAACCGTCGGAATGGTCGTGATGGTCGGAAGGGGCGGGATGGGCACGGGGTCCGCCAGTGCGTATCCGGCCAACAGGCCGGAGCCGGCCAGGACGAGCGCCGCCGCCGCAACCCTCACACCTCTCTAACTCGCCAGGGCCCGAAATGGTTGCGGTGCCTGTCTTGTGCGCAAGAATCCAGATATGGCCGCGGTCAAGAGGGACTACTACGAGGTGCTGGGACTGGCCCGCGACGCCGACGAGGAGACGATCAAGCGCGCCTTCCACTCGCTGGCCCGCGACTGGCATCCGGACGTGGCCGCTGCTCCAGATGCCGAGGCCCGATTCCGCGAGCTCGCCGAGGCCTATTCGGTCCTTTCCAAGCGCGAGGCGCGGCTCCTGTACGACCGCTACGGGTACCGGGGTCGCGGGAACCGGGGCTTCGACGAGGCGCTCTGGGAAGCCCGGCCCGCGGTGGCGGCCCGTGGAGAGAACATCCATGTCGGGATCGAGCTCAGGAGCTTCGAGGCCGAGGCGGGAACACGCCGCGTCGTGACCTACGAGGCCGCGGTGCGCTGCAAGGCGTGCATGGGGCGGGGATCGGCCGGCCTGCCCGACCCGGAGTGCGACTACTGCGGCGGGACAGGCCGCAAGCGCACGGTCTCGAGCCTGGACGTCGCTAACCTGCTTCAGATCGATCCGTGTCCCGCCTGCATTGCCGAGCCGTGCTCGCAGTGCGGCGGAGAAGGGACGGTTACGGCCGAGCGCCGGATCCGCCTGCTCGTGCCGCCGGGGGTCCAGGACGGTGCCCAGTTGCGCGTCGGCGGCGACGGCCACGACGTCGGCGCCGGCTCGATCCCGGGTGACCTGCTCGTGCGGGTCAAGGTCATCCAGCCGCCACGGGATCCGCGGTTCGTGCGCTATGCGGCGCTCATTCTGCTCGTCGTGGCGATCGCGACGCTCGCCGTATACGTGACCCACTGACCGCTCAGTCGAGGGATTTCCTACCAAATCGGGTTTTTCGGCGCTACGCTTTGATATGGACCGGCGCCTGCTGCGGCCGCCGCTCTACCCGTGATGGAAACGCCGCAGCTCTATCGAGATCTCTGGCCCGGCAGTCGACGCCGGATCCTCGTCGTTGACGACGATCCCACTTTGCGCCTGCTGCTCCGCGTGACACTCGCGGCGGGCGAGTTCGAGATTGAGGAGGTGGCGTCGGCCGAGGAAGCACGCGAGGTCGCGCGATTCTGGCGGCCGGCCGTCGTGCTCCTCGACGTGCAGCTCCCCGGACTCGACGGACTCTCGTTTTGCCGGCAGCTCACGGCGGGACGTGATGATCCGCCCGCCGTCATCTTGCTGACCGGAACACCGACGCCTGCGGCTGAGGCGAAGAAGGTCGGGGCGCGCGCGATCTTGCACAAGCCGTTCAGCCCGCTGGATTTGATCGCACAGATCGATGGGCTCGACGAGACGCCGACCGAGCGCCTTGTCTCGAGCAGCGAAGGCGATGCCGAGCAACTTCTGGTCTATGCGCGCGACCTGAGCCGCATCGTCGAGGTCGAGCGTGCACAGCGGCGCCTCCTGCAGCACGCCTACCGCCAGACCGTCGTGGCGCTCGCAGACGCGCTCGAGGCGAAGGATCCCGGAACGGGTCTGCACGCGCAACGCGTCCAGCACTATGCGGTCGCACTCACCGAGATGGTCGAGCCTCGCTTGCTCGACGACGCGAGCCTCGAGTACGGGTTCCTTCTCCACGACGTCGGCAAGATCGGCGTCGGCGATCAGATCCTCAACAAGCCGGGGCCGCTGAGTAACGCCGAGCGCAGCCTGATCGAGCTGCATCCCGAGGTCGGCGCCGAGATCCTGTCCGGCGTCGCCCTAATCGAGGGCGAGGGGCTTGCCGTAGTGCTGTCGCATCACGAACGCTGGGACGGCCGCGGCTATCCGGCCGGCCTAGCCGGTGAAAGCATCCCACTCGGCGCGCGGATCTTTGCCCTCGCCGACACGCTCGACGCGATGACGAGCGATCGTCCCTATCGAGCGGCGCTCTCCTGGGAGAAGGCGACCGACGAAATTCTGTCGCATGACGGTTCACAGTTCGACCCGCGAGTCGTGCGCGCATTTTGTACGCGCGAGCGACAGCTTCACCGCATCTACGAAGAGTTCTCGGTCGTCGCCGCCTGACGGCCCAACTCAAGGCGCGGAGCCTTGCGGGATGTGGTTTATCAGCGACGCGGGTGGGATTTGAGCCACGGACCTTCGGGCTAGGCGAACCCTCCGATCGGCCGGTGGCGCTCAGGCGCAAACGTGCCATCGTCAGCACATGGACGGCCCGCTAGAGCTCGATGCCCGGCATGCCGCAGGCATCGACGTCGAGCTCCTCTGGGATCCCCGCACTCAGGGGCTCTCGGTGGTGGCTCACGACGCAGCGACAGACGAGACCGTGACGATTTACGTCGAGGCGGACCAGGCTCTCGAGGTCTTCCGCCACCCGTTCGCGTATGTGGGGGAACCCGCTCCGCGGCTCGCGTCTTCGAAGATCTCAGCCGAGACCTGAACCCTTGGCTCACAGCTTCTTGAGGTCGCCCAGAACCTCGTTGGCCGCTCGCACGCCTTCTGACGCGCCGCCTTCCATAAAGCCTTGGAAGTCCTGCGAGCAGTGCTCGCCGGCGAAGTGGATGTTCCCTTGCCTTGCCTTCTCGTAGCCGCTGAAGCCGGTGTACTGCCCGGGCTTCCAGTACGAGTAAGAGCAGAGGAAGTTCGGATCGGTGAACGGCGTCGAGAGCATGGCCTTTCCGTTCCATTGCTTCGTGATCCCGGGGAAGATCGGCTCCATCTGGGCGAGCAGCTGCTGCGCGAACGTCGTCACCTGCGGGTTTGTCGCGCTCGTCGTGTACGGGTTCGATTGTCCGAGCGACTTGGAGACGTTTGCGCCCGGATATTCAACGAAGATGCCGGTCGCACCGGATTGTCCGCGAGTCACGTCCCATCCGCTCTGGAACGGTTGATCCGTATAGAGCGACCCCGTGCTTCCGTCCGAGTTCCAGATGCGCGATGTGAACTGCAGGTTCAGCTTCGCGTTGATCCCTGAGCCGAGCTTCGTGATCGCCGTCTGCTTCAGTGCGTCGAAACCAGCCTTCCTGTAGTTGAGCGTCCGCAGTACCGAAAAGCTCATGCAGAGAATCACATGGTCTGCCTTGACCGTGCTGCCGTTGTCGAACGAGAGGCTGATCGAGCCGTCGCTGTTCAGTCCGATCGACGTCATGCGATAGCCGGTGTGGATGCTCCCGTCCGGCAGCGCATTCGCGATCGCGAGCGGCAGGTTCGAGTTGCCGCCAACGATGTGGTACCGCTCATCGGATTTCCCGTAGATCGAGAAGTTCCCAGGGGTCGCGTTGAATCCGAGCAGATAGATCAGGTTCAACGCGGCCTGGTCGGTCGTCTCCGCGCCGTACTCCTCGTTGTACGCCGCATTGAGCAGCGCCCCCATCTGCGATCCGTGGCCGCCGGGCACGTACTTCGTGATCCAGTCGTAGACGGTCATCTTGTCGAAGAACTGACCCGCAGACGTGTAGAGGTTGTAGAGCGTCGGGTAGCTTGTCGCCTGCACCTGCCCCTGCAGGGTGTTGTGGATCGGTTGGAAGTCATTGCTCGCCTGGCTGTACGGGTAATCGGCGCCGAAGATCCAATACGTGTCGGTCGTCCCGTTCGGCTGCGCGCCGAGCAGGTCGACCGTCGGGAGCGAGAAGCGCTGCGCCAGCTGCAGGATCGTCTTGTGGTTCGAGTCGATCAGCTCGCCGCACAATTCCGCCTGTTGGCCGTTGTCCCAGAAACCGCTCCTGAACTCAGTCCAGTCGGAATGCATCCGCCCGCCAAGACGGTTCGAAGATTCGTAGACATCGGTGTAGACACCCTTGTCCTGAAGCCTCAACGCCGCGGCCAGGCCGGCGATGCCGCCACCCACGATCGCGATCCGTGAAGCCCCGGCCGCATGCGCCGGCCGCGCAAGAGCCGCAGGCCCTGCGACAGCGACCGCCGCACCCACTGCTCCCGTCCGCCTCAGGAACTCGCGCCGCGACACACGTGTCTCGTGCTCCCGCTCGCGTAGCTCTTCAACCTCTATCCCGAGCCGCGCCGCCTCATCGTGCTCGCGCGCCAAATGCAGCAGCGCCCGCATCAGCGGTGTTCGTGCCATCGCTCCACCTCCGGTGCTGATTTTGCGCAGACGATCACCGATCGAGGCCCAACTTGCAAGTCGCACGCAGCCGAGTGCTGCCAGAGCCTTGTGCGTATCGATGCGATCCGCGGCCCAGGGCTTTCCTTCATCTGACGCATGTGCGTTGCTAGGTCAGGCAACAGCAAAAAGGAGTGCTGCCGTAGCTGGTGAAAGACGGACTGGGATTGAGTGGTCCGGCCCTCTTTCGTAACTGGTCCGACAGACCGGGACTCGCGGCTCGGCGGTTGATCGTGGCCACAGGCGCGGGCGCGGTCGTCCTGGCCGCAACGCTCGTCGCAGGCGGCACCTGGACCGTCGCTGTCACCGGAGGCTGGTCCGCCGCGTCCGCGGTCTTCCTGATCTGGATGTGGCTGATCATCGGACGCAAGGACGCTCGCGAGACCGCGAAGTGGGCGCAAGCTGAGGACGTCTCGCGCGCGACAGCTGACGCGATTCTCCTGGCCGCGAGCCTGGCCAGTCTGATCGCTGTCGGGTTCACGCTGATCGCAGCCGGCCACAAGTCGGATGCCACGAAGTGGCTGATGGTCGCACTCGCGGTCATCAGCGTCTCCCTGGCGTGGGCGACGGTGCAGACGCTTTTCACCACCCGCTACGGCGATCTCTATTACACCGCGCCCGTCGGCGGCATCGACTTCAACGAGGACGACCAGCCGGACTACATCGACTTCGCCTACGTTGCTCTCACGATCGGTATGACGTATCAGGTGTCCGACACCAACCTGCAGGCCAAGCTGATCCGTCGGGCGGCCGTCCGGCACGCACTCCTCTCGTGGATCTTCGGCGTCGTGATCATCGCGATCACGATCAACATCGTCGCCAGCCTCGCTCATTGAAGGACCTGGTAAGCGGCGGGGGTGGGATTTGAACCCACGGACCGCCTTGCGACGGTCATCGGTTTTCAAGACCGACCCGTTCGGCCGCTCCGGCACCCCGCCGTGCCGCATACCGTAGCTCCGCGCTCGGCGGTGAGACTCAGGCCCGGGTTCGTTCAGCGCCGAGCTTCTGCGGTGCGCCGAACTCGTGCAGCGACGACGGAATCGAGACCGAGCCGTTGTCTTCCTGGAAGTTCTCGATGATCGCGAGCATCGCGCGGCCCGTCACGGCTGTTCCGTTCACCGTGTGCACCGGTTCCAGCTGCTTGTCGTCGCGTCGGTAGCGGATCTCGAGGCGGCGGGCCTGGTAGTCCGTCGTGTTCGACGTCGACGTGATCTCGCGATAGCGCTCCTGCGACGGGAACCACGCCTCGATGTCGTACTTCTTCGTCGCCGATGCGCCGAGGTCGCCAGCTGCAACGTTCACGACGCGATAGGGCAGCTCGAGCTCCTGCACGAGCTCCTCCTCGATGTCGAGCAGACGGTTGTGTTCCTCGCGCGACCACTCCGGTCGCGTGAAGACGAACATCTCGACCTTGTCGAACTGATGGACGCGGAACATGCCGCGCGTGTCCTTTCCCGCAGCCCCGGCCTCCCGGCGGAAGCACGTGGAGTAGCCCGCACAACGGAGCGGCAGGTCGTCGGCGTCCAGGATTTCGGCGCCGTGCATCGCCGCGAGGGGAACCTCGGACGTTCCGACGAGGTAGAGCTCGTCCCGCTCGACCGCATAGATGTTCACCTCGTCGGTCGGAAAAAATCCGGTCCCGTGCATCGACTCCCCGCGGACGAGCACGGGCGGCAGGACGGGCGTGAAGCCGCGGCTCGTGAGTCGGGCCAGCGCGAACCGGTAGAGCGCGAGCTCGAGCAACGCGACGTCGCCGCTGCGGAAGGCGAACCGCGAGCCCGAGACCTTCGCGCCACGCTCGAGGTCGATGCCTTCGCCGGCGAGCTCCAGGTGGTCCTTGACGGGAAAGTCGAACGACGGCGGATCGCCCCAGCGCCGAATCTCCTCGGCGTCGTCCTCGGTGGCTCCGTCCGGCGTCGCCTCGTCGGGCGGGTTCGGGACCCGGTCGAGCAACTCCTTGCGTCGGCCTTCGGCCGCCTGCAACTGGGGTTCGAGTTGCTGTAACTCCTCCTTCAGCCGCTCCAGCTCCTCGAGCTGGTCAGGGGTCGGCTTGCCCTTGACCTTTCGCGCTGCGCGGAGCTCCTCCACACGTGGCTGGATCTCCCTCACTGCACGATCGGCCTCGAGCAGTTCGTCGAAGACCTCGGCCGCTCCCTTCCGCGCCAGCGCCGCGCGGAACGTGTCCGGATCGTTACGGGCAGCGCGGAGATCGATCATGGGCGGGAGTCTAGGTACGCCTCGAGCACTTGAGCCACGCCTTCCTGGTCGACCGAGGGACAGACGAAGTCGGCGACCTGCTTCACGAGGTCATGGGCGTTCTCGACAGCCACCCCGTAGCCGGCCCAATCGACGAGCTCGATGTCGTTTTCGCCGTCGCCGAATGCCGCCGTGCGCTCGCGCGCGAAGCCGAGATGGTCGGCGAGGAACTGCAGCCCGCTCGCCTTCGTCACGTCCGCCGAGGCGAACTCCAGGAAGTACGGGAGCGACTTGGAGATGTAGAGGCGGCCATCGAACCGTTCGAGCATTCGCCGCTTCAGCCCGTCCAGCACCTCGGGGTCGTCGATGACGACGAGCTTCGTCGGCGGCTCGTCGAGCCACTCGAGCAGATCGCCGACGGGATGAAGCTCGAGATCCTGGAAGTCCGCGTAGCGCTTCGCCTCAGGGGTGACCTCGGCGACGTACAGCTCGTCGTTCACGTAACAGTTCAGCCCGAAGCCTTCCTCGTTCAGCGCGGCGATCGTCTCGCGTGCCAGCTCGAGCGGAATCGGAATGTGACGTAGCCAGCGACCGGTGACCGGGTCCGCCACGACGGCGCCCTGATAGCAGACGACCGGATCGTCGATGCCAGCCTCAAGCGCGTAACGGCGAATGGACTGGAACATCCGCCCGGTCACGAGCACGACGTGGATGCCGGCAGCGCGCGTTGCGGCGATCGCCGCCCGCGTCCGCGGCCGCAGCGTCGTGTCCTCACCGATCAGAGTGCGGTCCAGATCGCACGCGAAGGCGTCGACCTCGCGCGGGAAGTCCGCCGGGAGGTTCAGCCTTGCGGCTTGGTCAGGAAGTCGACGAGGGCGGTGAGGTCCGTCTTCGGCAAGGTCTTGTAGGACTGCGGCATGACGCCCTTCGGATAGCCCTTCTGGATGTACTTGTTCGGATCGACGATCGAGTCGTGGACGAAGGTCGCGAGCGGCTGGTGAGCCTGCTTCGCGTACTGGGCCAGCTTGTCCAGGTCGGGCCCGATCTTTCCGTTCGCCGCGGGACCGGCCGGCTTGTAGGTGTGACAGGCCCCGCAACCCTGGCTGACGAAGACCGCCTTCCCCGGCGCCTCGGCCTTGACGGTTCCGACGACCGTGATCGGCAGCGGGCGAGTGATGCCTTGGTTGCCGCAGCCCGCGAGTACGAGCACGGCCGCGGTCGCAGCGGCGGCGATCAAGGCTCCCCGGCGCATCGGGCGCGAGTCTACTGACTCCCAACGAAGGAGAGCCCAGCAGCCAAGCGCGCCGATGCCGATCACGTCGACCGGCGTGTCGTTCACGAGCAGCGAGACCGCGAGCCCGACGAGCAGCGCATCAACGGTCGCGCGTCGCGGCCGAATCGTGCCCATCAACACGAGCGCCGCGAGCAGGACGAGGAAGACGATTCCGTGGATCCATCGGTCCGTCACGGCCGCCCACGACAGGAGCAGGCGATGCCCGAGACCGCCGACGAGCGAGTCGGGGCCACTGCCGACCGCGCGGGTGACATGACTCGATCCCCCGAGTGCAGCATCGAGGCCGACGAATGCGAGCGCGACCACCAGGACAGTCACCGCAACGAGAGCAAGACGCCGCGGCGTGACCGCGAGCCCGCGGAGCCGGAATGCCAGCACCCCAAGCGCGGTCGCGAAGACGACCACGCCGCCGCCGTCCGCTCCCGTCTTGCTCCAGCCGATCGCAACGAGCGCGAGGCCGGCAAGTGGGACGAGCCAGCGCAGCCCGCCGATCGCCGCGGCCAGGAGGACCGGAGCCAGGAGCAGTGTCTCGACCTGGTTGCCGATGCCGTAGAAACGTCCGCCACCGTCGGGTCGCGCGCCGAGCACGGCCAGCGAGTTGAGCTCCGGGTCGACCGCGAGCACGATCGTCAGGACGACAAGAAATGTTGCGACGACGGGCGGGACGATGCTGCGCCGAAACGAGCCGGCAACGGCAAGGGCGATCGTCAGCGCTGCCATCGCTGCGATCACAATGCCGAGGCGTGTGACACCGACCCAGGAAAGGAGCAGCGACACGGTGAAGGCCGCGGCGCCTCCGAGCGCCGCCGCGCGCGGCGCGAACAGCGTCAGCGCGATGATGGTCAGCACCATCGTGAGGAACACCCACCCGCGGTCGTGGTGCACGCGCGTGAGACGAGTGTCGAGTGCGCGGAGATCGTCGAGCGCGTCCCGATCGAGGGCGGCCCTGATTGGCGGTGCGCGGCCCGCTTGCAACGCGACGGCGGCCGGAGCGAGGTCGGCGATCGACACGAGCCCGCGGATCCGCGTGGAGTCGGAGGTGAGGATGCCGTGGTAGCCGGGACCGAAGATGATGACGCCGTAGCGCTTCGTGTTCGGATGCTTCCCTGGCGGTGGAAGTTCGACGAGGACCGCCTTCTTGACCTGCGCCTCCGGAACGCCGAAGACGACGTCGACGAGGATCTTTCCGCGCGGCGTTTCTCCGAGGGCTGCGTTCTCTACCTTGCCCCGTCTAAGGGCAGCGATCGCCCCTGCACGGCTCACCGTCCCCCCGGCGCCGGGGACATACAGGCCGACCGCGCCGTGCTCGCGGGTGGCGAAAGTGCCGCCCGAGGGGATGACGTAGACCTTCGGTCTTGCCTGCGCCGTCCCGCTCGCCCCTAGGAGCCCCGCAGTGACGAGGCCCCCGGCTACGATTCCTCTTATCAGCCCCACCTTCAAGGAGAGCGATTCTCGATGAAACGCAAGTCGTACGGTCGTGACGCCGGTCTGACGTTGCGAATGATCGTCACGGGCTCTTTGCTCGGGCTCCTGTACGTCGTCTTTGCGGTCGTCCTCTTCAACGTCCTGAATGTCGGCCTCGCCCCGATGATCCTGATCGTCCTCGGGATCGCCTTCTTCCAGTACTTCACATCCGACAAGGTCGCCCTCGCGGCATCGGGCGCGAAGGTGGTCGAGCGCGACCAGGCCCCGGAGTTGCACGCCATGATCGAGCGTCTCTGCGCGATGGCCGACCTGCCGAAGCCGCGGGTCGCGATCATCGACACCGACGTTCCCAATGCGTTCGCGACGGGGCGAAGCCCCAAGCACGCCGCGGTGGCCGTCACCCGCGGTCTGTGGCAGCGCCTGGAGCCGCAGGAGGTCGAGGGCGTGCTCGCGCACGAGCTCTCTCATGTGGCGAACCGCGACGTGCTGATCATGACCATCGCGAGCTTCTTCGCCATGCTTGCGGGCCTGCTGACCCGTTTCGGTCTCTACGGCGGGATGTTCGGCGGCGGCGGCCGGAACCGTGGTGGCAACAACAACGGGGTTCCGGTCTGGCTGATCGTCCTGCTCGTGTCCGTCGTGACCTACTTCCTGAGCCAGATCCTCATCCTCGCGATCTCGCGCTATCGCGAGTTCGCCGCTGACCGCGGCTCGGCGCTGATCACCGGCGCACCGGAGCACCTGATGAGCGCGCTGCAGAAGATCACGAGCGACATCTTCAGGATCCCCACCCAGGACCTGCGCCAGGTCGAGGGCATGAACGCGTTCTTCATCATCCCGACGTCAGTCAAGAGCTCGGCGAGGACCCTCTTCATGACGCATCCGCCGCTCGAAAAGCGTCTCGCGGCGCTGGCCGAGATCGCCCGAGAAATGGGCCGGCCGGTCGCGTAGCCCCAGCGTGGGCCTTCGCGACGTCCTGTTCGGCAAGAAGAAGCTCGCTGGGCCGGCACGCGAACGGCTCTTCGCCCTCACGACGGCTGCGGTGACACTGGACACCGAGCTCGGGCTGCGCAGCGCCGGCGCGGGGGGAATCATGTTCAAGCCGCTCTCGGCCGGAGACTTCGTCCGGGCGGAGACCGATCTGCAGCAGCTCCTCGACGGAGTTGCAGGCGATTCCGGCTCGAAGCTCGAGCGGCGGGAGGATTCGTTCGGCTACACGTGGATCATCGTCCGCGATCCCGATCTCGAGGATCAGGTGACCACCATCCATGCCGTGGCCCAGGGACTGGAGGAGCAGGGATTCGGGGCGCAGCTCCTCGCTGCGGTGTTCAAGTTCGACGGCGGCAAGCACCCGGTCTACTGGATCTACGGGTACAAGCGAGGAGCGTTCTGGCCCTTCGTCCCGACGGGCGAGGACCAGAAGCGGGACAACGCCGAGGAGCTGGAGCTGAAGGCGAAGCTGGAGAAGGAGCTCCCTGTGGAGCAAGACCTGACCCGCTGGTTCGGCGTCTTCGACGCGCCCCTCTAACGTCTGACCGAAAACGTGCTGGTTTCGGACATTGAAACCGTGCCGGAAGCGCGCCGGTTTCGCGCCGGCTCTGCGACGGGATCCGAGAATGCCTGCAAATCGGTGCCTTCTTGCAATCGTGACGACTTCATAAACGGGTCTGACCCCACGGATGACGGTTTCGGACGGGAAAACCGTGCCGGAAGTGGGGCGGTTCCGTGCCGGCTTTGCGCCTAGATCAGAAATGCCTGCAATCGGCGCCTTCTTGCAATCGTGACGACTTCGTAAACGGGTCTGACCCCACGGATAGTCAGTTTCGGACGGCGAAACCGTGTCGAGACTGGAACCTTGCCGCCGGCCGAGTTCTCGCCGGGCGGCAAAAGTCGTGCAATTTGCGGGTTTTGCGTCACGCTGACGCTGCGGCGACACCAAAAGTGGCTTGACATGACATCACTCTGATGTCACAGTGCCGTCCATGAACGTGGCGGCCTATGTCGAGGCACTCCAGCAGGATCTTGCCAACGTTGCCGGGATCGGCGACGAGGCGGTAGCGGAAGCTGCGCGCCGGATCGCTGCAGCTCTGGAGTCATCCCTCCGGCTCCGGTTGACGGATGCCCTCGGCGAGGCCGCCGCGGAGCTCACGAACCAGCTCCCCGACGGACACGTGGAAGTGCGCGTCTCCGCCGGCGAGCCCGAGCTCGTCTATGTCCCCGATCCCGGCGCGCCTCCGCCGTCGGGCCTGGAAGACCTCACTGCACGGATCACCCTGCGGCTGCCGGAGACGCTCAAGACGATCGTCGATGCGGCCGCGCAGGAGGCAGGCGTGTCGGCGAACACGTGGCTTTTGCAGCAGATCCATCGCAGTGCGGACCCCAAGCGGCGCAACCAACCTGGTGGCCGTCGCATGACCGGCTACGGCCAAAGCTGAAAGGAGCGACGATGCACGTCCTTCCTCTCCCGTTCGGATTGGCGCTCGCACTCATCCCGCGCCGCGAGGCCCGCAAGCTCCGCGACGACGAGCCCGTGCGCGTCCGATTCGAGAAACAGGTTCACGCGCGAGAACAAATCCTCGGCGACGTCAAGCACCTCAACGCGGTTCGCCCCATCCTCTAATGCGGAGCGAGACGTATTCCACTCCTGGGCCGCTCCGCCTGAACCTCGAGATTCCCTCCGGGGAGATCGAGATCCAGACGGGGAACACGGACGAGACGCGCGTCGAGCTCGAGGCAATCGCGAACAACGACGCGATCCGTGACCTCGTCGAGAACTCGCGCATCGAGCTGATCCCTCGCGGCGACGGACACGAGGTCGTCGTCGAGGCGAAGTCTCGCCACGGCATCTTCATCTCGCTCAACCGCGGGCCCGACATCCGCTTCGGCGGCCCCGACGTGCGCCTCCGGATCACGTGCCCGCACGGCACCGACCTGGACGCGCGGACGAAGTCCGCCGGCCTCCGCGCCCGCGGCGAGTACGGCAGCGTCGACCTGAAGACCGCCTCCGGAGACCTTGAGGTGGAGAAGACCACAGACACGGCACGGATCAAGACGGCGAGTGGGGACGTGCACATCGAGGAGGCGGGCTCGTCCCTCGAGGTGCAGTCGGTCTCCGGCGACCTGCACGCCGGCTCGGTTCACGGCGACATTCGCGCCCAGCTCGTCTCCGGTGACGTCCACGTTCGCGACGCGCGCGGCTCGATCAGCACGAACACGGTTTCGGGCGACCAGCGCTTCGAAGCCGTGCAGCACGGCCGCATAGAGCTGAAGGCGATCTCCGGTGACGTCGTGGTCGGCGTTCGCAGCGGCTCTCGCCTCTACGTCGACGCGAACACGGTAAGTGGATCGACGAGCTCCGAGCTCGAGCTGTCCGATTCCCCGGCCCCGGCGCCCGCCGCCGACGCTCCGCTCGTCGAGCTGTTCGTGAAGACGGTCAGCGGGGACGTCCGGATCGAGCGCGCAGTCGCAGCAGTGCAGTTGACCGAACAGTCGTGAGGCTCTGGCCAGAAGGGGGTCTCTGGCGGCACTCCGACTTTCTGAAGCTCTGGTCTGCCGAGACCGTCAGCCAGTTCGGCACGCAGATCAGCCTGCTGGCATTGCCCCTCGCGGCGATCGACGTCCTCCACGTGACCGCGTTCAAGGTCGCCACGCTGACCACGGTCGAGTTCCTCCCGTTCCTGCTCGTGAGCCTGCCCGCCGGTGTCTGGGTCGACCGCCTGCCACGACGACCGATCCTCATTGCCGGAGATCTCGCGCGCGCCGGGCTGCTCGCATCGATTCCGATCGCGTACGCCTTTGATGCGTTGACGATCTGGCAGCTCTACGGCGTCGGCTTTTTCGTCGGGATCGCGACGGTCTTCTTCGACATTGCGTACCAGTCGTACCTGCCCGCCCTCGTCGAGCGACAGCAGATCATCGACGGCAACGCCAAGCTCGAGGTCAGCCGCTCGGCAGCGCAGCTCGGGGGCCCCGGCATCGCTGGGCTGCTCGTCGGCTGGCTCAGAGCGCCCGTAGCCATTCTCTTCGACGCAGTCAGCTTTCTCGGGTCGGCGCTCTTCATCTTCTCGATCCGGAAGATGGAGCTCTCGCAGGCGGACCGGGCGCCCCGCCGGAAGATGCGCACCGAGCTGCGCGAAGGGCTCAGCTACGTGCTGCGCCACCCGTTCCTGAAGAACATCGCCGCCTGCACAGCGCTCTTCAACTTCTTCGGCTTGATGGGGTTCGCCGTCCTGCTCGTCTTCGCTCGCCGCCAGCTGCACCTGAGCCCGCAGGCCATCGGCCTCGCCTTCACGCTGTCGAACTTCGGGCCGTTGCTCGCGGCTCTCTCGGCGAACAAAGTCTTTGAGCGAGTCGGAGTCGGCAGGACGATCATCGCGTCTTCGATTCTCGGCGGACCGATGTTCCTCGTGATCCCGTTCGCGCCCCACGGACACGCGGCTCTCGCGCTCCTCATTCCGGCGATGCTCTTCGGAGGTTTCATGGGCGTCGTCTACAACATCGCGCAGGTCAGCCTGCGGCAGGCGATCACCCCCGAGCGCATCCAGGGGCGGATGAACTCGGTCATGCGTTTCATCGTCTGGGGGGCGATCCCGCTCGGCTCGTTCACCGGCGGCGTGCTCGCGTCGGTGATCGGTCTCAAGACCACCTTGATCGTCGGCGGTGTCGGCTGCTCGCTGGCCTTCCTGCCGCTCCTGTTCTCGCCGGTTCGCTCGATTCGCGAGATGCCTGAACCGCTCGTTGAAGAGCCGGTGCTCGACGTGCTCCTTGCGGATACCGAGGCACTCGCCGTACCACCGCCGCACGTCTGATGCGGCAGCTGTTCCGCATCCGCAACATGCGCGTGTTCGTCGCGGGCTGGACGGCATCCGTCTTCGGCGACTGGGCGATGTTCATCGTGCTCGGCGTCTGGACGAAGGACTTGACCAAGAGCAACTCCGCCGCGGGGCTCGTCTTCTTCGCGCTGGCGGCGCCGGCGCTCTTCTCGCCGCTCGCAGGTCTCGTGGTCGACCGGCTGCCACGACGCCCGCTCTTGATTTGGACCTACGCGGCCGAAGCGGTCGCCGTCCTCTCCCTGCTCTTCGTCCACGATCGCGGCGACGTCTGGATCATCTACGCAGTCACGATCTTCTACGGCGCAGCGGGGACGTTCGCCGCTTCCGCTCGATCGGCGCTGCTGACCGTGATGGTCCCGCACGAGCTCCTCGCCGAGTCGAACGGAGTGCTGCAAACCCTGCGCGAAGGCCTTCGGCTCGTCGCCCCTCTCGTGGGCGCCGTCATCTACGCATCGGTCGGCGGCGGAGCGGTGGCCGTTCTCGACTCAGCGACCTTCGCGGCCGTCGTGATCGCGTTGTTGCTCATCCGCGTCGAGGAGCCGCGCTTCGAGCGCGAGGAGCACCACTTCGTCACCGAGCTGCTCGCCGGCGCGCGCCATGTCTTTGCCATTGTGCCGCTCCGTCAGATCGTGCTTGCGACGGGCGCCTGCCTCCTGGTGGTCGGTTTCTCGGAGACCTTGATCTTCGCCGTGCTCGATCAGGGACTACACAGGCCGACGTCGTTCTTCGGGGTGCTCAGCTCCGTCCAGGGTGTCGGAGCGATCGTCGGAGGCGTGACGGCTGCGCGCACGATGCGACACCTCGGGGACGTGAAGCTCGTCGGCCTGGGCATGGGGCTGTTTGCTATGGGAGAGCTCTCCTTCGTCTCGCACAGCCTGCCGCTCGTGCTCGCGGGTATCGCGGTCGCGGGCGCCGGGATCGCCTGGTTCATCGTGGGCTATGCCACCGCCATTCAGGTTCGCACGCCGTTGCGTCTACAGGGCCGCGTGCTCTCCGCCTCCGACACGCTCGTCAGCACTCCGCAGACGATCTCGATCGCGCTTGGGGCTGCGTTGATCGGTGTGCTCGACTATCGCCTGCTCGTCGTGATCATGGCGGTTGTCACCATCGCCTGCGGCGCCTATCTATTGACGCGCGGACCTGAACCTGAACCGATCGCGGCGGAAGAGCCCGCGCTCGCTTAGTTGACCGTGGGCATTAGGCTCACGGATATGACGCTCTGCCCAAGCTGCGGTGCTTCGAATCGCGAAGGCCGGAAGTTCTGCGCGGAATGTGGAAGTCCGTTCAGCGCCGTCTGTCAGGCATGCGGTGCTGCCAACGAACCCGGAGAGCGTTTCTGTGGCGAGTGCGGCGCGCCGCTCTCGTCTGAGGCTGTGGTCCATGTGGCACCTACCGCCTCAGCGCGCGACGTCCCTGCCGCCGAGCGGCGCCTCGTCTCGGTTCTGTTCGCCGACCTGGTCGGCTTCACGCCGTTGTCGGAATCGCGTGACGCAGAGGAGGTTCGTGATCTGCTCTCGCGCTACTTCGAACAGGCGCGGACGGTGATCGATCGCTACGGAGGGACGGTCGAGAAGTTCATCGGTGACGCGGTGATGGCCGTCTGGGGGGCGCCGGTGGCGAAAGAGGACGATGCGGAACGGTCGGTGCGGGCGGCCCTTGACCTGATCTCGGCCGTGTCTGCTCTCGGCCGAGAGGTGGGGGCGCCAGGCTTAATGGCCAGGGCGGGGGTTCTCACCGGCGAGGCCGCGGTGACGCCCGGCGTTGTCTCGGAGGGTCTCGTGGCGGGCGACCTGGTCAACACCGCGTCGCGCGTCCAGTCGGCGGCCGATCCGGGCACGGTGCTGGTCGGCGAGTCGACGAAGCGCGCTTCGGAGGCAGCCATCGTCTACGAGGATGCTGGAAGTCATGAGTTGAAGGGGAAGTCCGAGCCGGTCCCACTCTGGCGGGCGCTTCGTGTCGTCGCCGGCACGCGGGGAGCGATGCGCTCGTCCGCGCTCGAGGCTCCTTTCGTCGGTCGTGATCGCGAGCTTCGTCTGGTCAAGGAGCTGTTCCACGGCTCGGCGGATGAGCACAAGGCGCAGCTCGTCTCGGTCACCGGCATCGCCGGCATTGGCAAGTCGCGTCTTTCGTGGGAGTTCGAGAAGTACATCGACGGACTCGCCGCGGACGCCTTCTGGCACCGTGGGCGCTGCCTCTCCTATGGCGAGGGAGTGGCCTACTGGGCGCTCGCTGAGATGGTCAGGATGCGCTGCGAGATCGCCGAAGACGAGGAGCCTGCCGTTGCGCTTGCCAAGCTTCGCTCCACGATCGCCCTCCATCTCCCCGATCCTGACGAGAGGCGCTGGGTCGAGCCTCGCCTGGCCCACCTGCTCGGGATCGAGGAGGGGGCTGCCGGTGACGAGGAGAACCTCTTCTCGGCCTGGCGGATCCTGTTCGAGCGGCTGGCGGAAAAGTCGCCGACGGTCCTCGTGTTCGAGGACATGCAGTGGGCGGACGAGAGTCTCCTCGACTTCCTCGAGTACCTGCTCGAGTGGTCTCGCGGCCACTCGCTCTATGTGCTTGTCCTTGCCCGCCCAGAGCTCATCGACAAGCGTGTCTCCTGGGGTGCTGGGAAGCGCAACTTCGCCTCCCTCTACCTGGAGCCGCTCCCGGCCGAGGCGATGCGCGATCTCCTGGCCGGACTCGTCCCCGGTCTCCCCGACGATCTGCTCGAGAGAATCCTCGAGCGCGCCGAGGGTGTCCCTCTGTACGCGGTCGAGACAGTCCGGATGCTGCTCGACCGTGGCCTGCTCACGCAGGAGGGAAACGTCTACCGGCCCACAGGGTCGGTCGAGACGCTCGAGGTTCCGGAAACGCTCCACGCTTTGATCGCGGCCCGGTTGGACAGCCTGACACAGGAGGAGCGCCGCCTCGTCCAGGACGGCGCCGTGCTCGGCAAGACGTTCACGAAGAACGGGGTCGCGGCGCTCACCGGCCTGACCGCTGCCGAACTCGAACCGTTGCTCGTCGCGATCGTCCGCAAGGAGATCCTCTCGATCCAGGCCGACCCGCGGTCACCCGAACGCGGCCAGTACTCGTTCCTGCAGGACATCGTCAAGCACGTCGCCTACGAGACGATCTCGAAAAAGGAACGCAAGACGAAACACCTGGCCGCTGCGCAGTTCCTCTCCTCGGCCTGGAGCGCTGAGGAGGACGAGATCGTCGAGGTCGTCGCCGCCCACTACCTCGACGCCTACCGCGCCGGCCCGGACGACCCGGACGCCGAGGAGATCCGCTCAACGGCACGCGAGATGCTCGTCCGGGCTGCGGAGCGTGCGGCCTCCCTGGCCGCGTACGCGGAGGCCCAGCACGCCTACGAGCGGGCGATCGAGTTGACCGACGACTCGCGCATCCAGGCGGAGCTGCACGAGCAAGCAGGCGTGATGGCGAGAACCGGCGCTCGGTCGGACGACTCAGCGGCGCACTTCGAGCGGGCGATCGAGCTCTTCGAGACGGCGGGGGCCACCCATCCCGCCGCGAGGGTCTCGGCGAGGCTTGCCGAGATCCTCTGGCAGGACCGAGGACGACTCGAGCAGGGCGTCGAGAACATGGAGCGAGCTTTCGACGTTCTCGCACGCGAGGAACCCGACGAGGACCTCGCGTCACTAGCCGCACAGCTCGGGCGCACCCTCTTCTTCGCAGGTCAGAGCGACCTCGCACTGCAACGTATCGAGACGGCGCTCGAGATCGCAGAGGCCCTGGGCGTACCCGAGATCTTCTCGAACGCCCTGAACACGAAGTCGATCATCTTCGTCGCGCGCGGACGGAAGCTCGAGGCGCTCGCACTTCTTCCCTATGCACTCCAAGTCGCGCTCGACAACGACAAGCCGTCCGCCGCGCTCCGCGCGTACTACAACCTCGCCGACACGCTTTGTCACGTCGACAGGTACGAGGAGGCCGCCAACGCTGTCCGGGAGGGACTTGCGCTCGCGCGGCGCATCGGCAACCGGCAGCAGGAGTGGCTGTTCCTGGGCCAGGTATACCCCCTGTTCGCCCTCGGGGCGTGGGACGAGCTCGAGTCGATGGTCGCCGAGATTCCCGAGGAGCACTGGTCGGAGGTACGGCCGGCGTGGCCGGCAATCCTTTTCGTCGGAACGGTCCACGCCTTCCGAGGGAGACCGGATGACGCCGAGACACTCATACGCCGGTGTGCCGAGATGGAGTCGTCGGCCGACCACCAGGAGCGCGCCGCCTTCCACGTTGGTCGAGCGGACTTGCTGCTCATGGCAGGAGATCCAGTCCATGCACTCGAGGCGGCTGAGCAGGCATTCGCCCAACGCGAGGCGATGGGGATCACGCAGGAGTACGCCAAGCAGTCGTTCGTCACAGCGGTCGAGGCTGCACTCGCCCTGGGCGACCTGGACAAGGCGAACGAGTTGCTGGCCGTCGTCGAGGCGTTGCCCCCCGGGAGCTCACCCCAGTTCTTGCAGGCGCAGTCCTCGCGCTTTCGCGCGCGGCTCGCCGCCAGGCGAGGCGACGTGGACGAATCAGAACGACGCTTCAAGGGGGCGACCGGGCTCTTCCGTGAACTGGCGCTGCCGTTCTACCTCGGAGTCACGCAGCTGGAGCACGGCGAGTGGCTCGCCACACAGGGACGAATAGATGAGGCGGAGCCGCTGCTCACAGAGGCACGGGAAATCTTCGAGCGTCTCGAGGCCAGACCGTGGTCCGAACGAGCAGCGCGTGCCACGGGTGTCCGAGAACAGGCCGAGTCTGTGACCTAAGCGCCGATTCTGTTACGGAGCCTTAGTGCCCGGGGCTGTGCTCGACGAGGCCCTGCTCGAATGCGTAGCGAGCGGCCTCGGTGCGATTCGACACTTCGAGCTTGCGATAGATGTTCGTCAGGTGGAACTTGACGGTCTGCTCCGCGACCCAGAGCTCCTTGGCGATCGCCTCGTTGGAGAGACCGCGCGCAACGGCCCGCACGATCACGAGCTCGCGCTCTGTCAGTCCCGCTTCTTTCGCCGCCCGCTCTCCGGGCTCGTCCGAGACGCCGGCCGTCGTGAACACGGTCCCCTCGACGGTCTGTCGTAGCGCGGCTGCGAGATCGTCGGGATCCACGGTCTTGACGATGTACGCGTTCGCGCCGCGCTTGAGAGCGGTCTGGATCAGATCAGGCTCCTGGGAGACCGAGAGGATCGCGACCTTCATGTCCGGAAATTCCTTGCGGATCTTCGCCAGGCAGGTCAGGCCGTCCATCTGCGGCATCCGCAGGTCGAGGAGAACGAGATCGGGCTTGAGCCGCCGCACCAGGGGCAGCACCTGCGCACCGTTCGAAGCTTCGCCCACGACCTCGAATCCGCCCGCCTTGGCCAGGGCCTGCTTCGTTCCTTCGACCATCAGCCTGTGATCGTCTGCGATCAGGACACGCACGATCGCCGCTCCTTTCAGCATTGCCGCGGCCGATTTACCGCGTTCCTACAAACGGTATAGCAGCCCGGTCAGAGCTTTCCCCCCGGCTGAGGGATTGCAGGAAGGAAGGTTCAGCGCAAGAATCTGTGTTTCCTGAGATCTATCTAGTGCTGCGGCATCTGCGTTCACCGGCTTCCAGCCTGCGCCTGCATTCCAGGCGGGCCGCTGCGTGACCGCGGTACGTCCCGACTCGCGGCCGGCTCCACGCGTTCTCGTTGCCGGGCACGACTCGGCGACGCTCAACGGAATCAGGATTGCCCTCGAGGACGCAGGCATCGTCGTCTGCGGCCGGGTCGCCAGCGCCGCGGAGCTGATCGAGGCCGTCGGCCGGCTCGAGCCGGACGTCTGCCTCGTCGACGTCGACATCCCCGGCGGCGGACTGATCGCGGCAGCCGAGATGCGCGCGTGGAGATCGACCGTCGCGGTCGTCATGCTCGCCTCGGAGCTGAACGAGGAGGACTTCCTCAAGGCGATGGCGGTGGGTGCGATCGGATACCTGCCGAAGGGCATCTCGGCGAAGCGCCTGCCGGCGGTCGTTCGCGCCGTGCTCCTCGGTGAGCCCGCGATCCCCCGTCCGATGGTGGCCGTGCTGATGAATCGACTCCGTGGCGGCGGCGCGAAGCGCCATCTGGTGGTTCCCGACGGACGCGGCGTCGATCTGACGAGCCGGGAGTGGGAGGTCCTCGACTGCATGCGCGAAGGCCTCACGACCCGGCAGATCGCCACGAACCTCCTGATCGCGGACGTCACGGTCCGCAGGCACATCGGGGCCGTGCTGAAGAAACTGCACGTGCAGAGCCGCCGCGAGGCGCTCGAGCTCCTCCGCAGCGCCTGACCGCGCAGGCGGCGCGACTAGCCCATCCGCTAGGTCAAACCCCGGGCCGCGCGAGGGACGATTGGCCCATGAGGCTGAAGCCCCGATCGGTCACGCTGCTTGCGGCCCTGGTCGCGGCCATCCTGACGGACGTCGTGATCATGGTGCCGACGCTCCACTTTGCCTATCGGAGCGTGCCCCTCCACGCAATGCTGGAAGCGACGGCATCGCTGATCGGGTTCCTCACGACGGTGCTCTTGTGGGGAAGGCTGAAGCAGCGGCAGATGCTCGGCGACCTGCTCCTCTTCGTTGCGGTCGGCGTGCTTGCCTTGACCAACTTCCTCTTCGCCGCGATTCCCGCCGCGATCTGGCGCGTGCCGCATCCCTTCTCGACCTGGACGACGCTCGCATCCGCCGCGCTGGCGGCGGGGCTGCTGACTGCAGCCGCGTTCGTGCGCGACCGCAAGCTCCGCGACTACGAGCGAGCAGGACGACTCGCGGTCAGCGGCATCGCGGTCAGCCTGATTCTCATCGGTGTCGTGATCGGCGCGTTCGTGACGAAGCTGCCGCTCGGTATCGACCCGTCGCGCTCGCCGGTCGACATCCCCGGCCCGATCGCGGGGAATGCCGTCGTTGCCGTGTCGCAGCTCTTCATCGCGGTACTTTTCGTGGCGGCCTCGTTGGGGTTCACGCAACTCGCGGAACACTCACGTGACGAGTTCCTGCTCTGGCTCGGCGCGGGGTGTGCCGTCTCCGCGTTCGCGCGCGTGAACTATTTCATCTTCCCTTCGCTCTACTCCGAGTGGGTGTACACGGGCGATGCACTTCGACTTTCCTTCTCCCTGCTGTTGTTCGTCGGCGCGGCCCGGGAGATCGGTATCTACCAGCGAGCGTTCGCCGAGTCGCGTGTGCTCGAGGAGCGGCGCCGCATCGCACGCGATCTTCACGACGGTCTCGCGCAGGAGCTCGCCTTCATGGTCACGACGACTCGCAAGTTGGTCGATGCCCGGTATGGAGACCCTGAGCTCACGCAGCTCGCGTCGGCGGCCGAACGGGGACTCGACGAATCGCGTCGTGCGATCGCCTCGCTGACCCAGCGAAACAATCAGCCGTTCGACGTTGCTCTCGTTCAGACCGTCGAAGAAGTCGGGGACCGACTGGGCGCACAAGTTCTCGTCACGGCGGACCCGGCGCCACGGCTGACGCAGGAACGTCAAGAGCAACTGTTGCGGATCGTGCGCGAAGCGGTGACGAACGCGGTTCGGCACGGGTCCGCGAAGGTCGTGCGAGTCGAGTTCTCGAACGGACAAGGTTTGCACCTGCGAATCGAAGACGACGGCGTCGGGTTCGATCCGGCAGCGGTCCACCCGAACGGATTCGGTCTCATCGGGATGCGCGAACGAGCGGTCGCGCTCGGCGGCCAGTTGTTCGTCGCGTCGACATCGGATGGAACGGAGATCGAGGTCGTCCTGCCATGACGGCGATGCGGGTCCTCATTGCCGACGACCATCCGCCGACGCGGGCCGGCGTTCGACTCGCGCTCGAGCGCGGGGGCTTCGAGGTCTGCAGCCAGGCGGCCGACGCGACGACCGCGGTTGCTCTCGCGAGACGCGATCGTCCGGACGTCTGTCTGCTCGACATCAACATGCCCGGCAACGGCATCCATGCCGCTGAGGCGATCGCCCATGATCTTCCGGACACGGTCGTCGTCATGCTGACCGTCTCGCGGACCGACGCGGATCTCTTCGACGCACTTCGGGCAGGAGCGTCCGGCTATCTCCTCAAGGACATCGATCCGGCCAGGCTTCCGCTCGCGCTGCACGGAGTGCTCAGGGGAGAGGCCGCGCTGCCGCGGCACCTGGTGACTCTCCTGATCGAAGAGTTTCGCGAGCGCAAGCGCCGGCGACGGATCCCACTACGCGGCCGGCACAGCGCCGAGCTCACCGACCGGGAGTGGGAAGTGCTCGAGCTGATGCGCCACGGAGCATCGACCGAAGAGATCGCTTCGCGGTTGTTCATCTCGGCGGTGACGGTGAGGACGCACGTTTCGGCGATCCTGCGCAAGCTCCACGTGCCGACGCGTGAAGCTGCGATCGAACTGCTCGGGCGTTGAGGGGCGTCAGCGCCGGGTAGTCCTCTCGGCCTCAGCGTCCTCTGATTGTCGCCGGCGCGGCAGGACGAAAGCGGCTTTCGAGCGTTCACTCGTGTGAACGGAAGATAGGTCTCGGGGCCCTTGTTACCAGAGTGCAACCAGACAAGACTGAGTGTCCGGGCGCTGCGGCGGCCCGGCTTTTGCGGCAAGAGAGGGAGAACGAACAACAAGACTTTTCGAGGGGGCTCAACCCGACGGGCGTCTAGTCACTCACTGTTGCCCGCCGGAGCACGATCTGAATGCGGAAGTTTCTGCGGCAAGTTGGGGGAGGGCGACGGGACATGACACTGGCGTACAGGGGGAAGTTGTGTACGCCAGTCTGGTCCCCTTCGACCACCCGGTGCGCCGCCACTGAGACAGCAACTTAAGGGGTCATTGATGCGGCGCATGTATCGGGGCAAGAGGGGAGCTGGCGAAATGAAGGGTCGAAAGACACTGCGGCGGGCAGGGATCGTCCTCGGATTTGGTGCACTGCTCTGCGCGGGGATGCTGGCTTCCGGCGCCATGGGAATGGTCTCGGGCATCACCGGGAGCACGGACAGCACGTCGACGGCGACGGATACGACGACGGTTGCGACTGACACCGCGCCACCTCCAACGGACACGGCCCCGGCGTCCACGGATACGACGACCACCTCGGTCTCCACCGACACGACCCCGACAACGACCACGGTCGACACCACGACGACCACGACAGATTCGACCACGACGACCACGACAGATTCGACCACGACGACGTCGACTGCGTTCGCGCCAGCTATTTCCAGTGACCAGGTCGACTATGCGCCCGGCTCGACTGTCACGCTGACCGGCTCCGGCTGGGGCGCGGGCGAGAAGGTTCACCTGTTCGTCAATGACGACGTCGGCCAAACCTGGAACCTCGGTGTGGATGTGTTTGCCGATCCCGCCGGAAACTTCACGTATCAGTTTCAGCTTCCGAATTACTTCATCGCGACGTACACGGCAACAGCCACGGGCGTCGTCGGCGAGACGGCTAAAACGACGTTCACTGACGGAAACATCGCCAATGCGACGATCGCCATGCGCGAGAGCACTTGCTCGACCGCTCAAACTAATTTTCCGTTCAATTCGACGGCCTGCGCGCACGTCACGGCAACGATCAATGGGGGAGGAACTACGGATTGGAGAATCCAGTGGTATGCCCCGGGAATCGACCCAGCGGTGGGAACGCCGTCTCGCGATATCGGCTTCACGGAAACCGCCGGCACCACAAACGTCACGCGTGACGATACGTTCGTGCCGCCCACGCTTGGGACGTGGACCCTTGTGGTCTGCAAGACGCAGGCCCCCGGAAAGTGCTCGGGCGGGAATCAGGTGACGACAGCCACGTTCTCCGTGGTCAAGGCCGATCAGACGATCACATTCGCCGCTCTGGCGAACAAGACATTTGGTGATGCGCCGATTACGGTTAGCGCTAGCGGGGGCGGCTCAGGGCTTCCGGTGACGTTCACAGTTGGCGCGACGGATAACTGCACCAGCGGGGGGACGAACGGCGCCACAATTACCATCACTGGCGCGGGCAGCTGCACGGTGACGGCGAACCAGGCCGGCAACACCAACTACAACCCAGCAGCGCCCGTCTCACGGTCATTCTCAATCGCCAAGGCCAGCCAGACGATCACGTTCGCGCCTTTGGGAGGGAAGACTTTCAATGATCCGCCTTTCACCGTGAGTGCCACCGGGGGTGGCTCGGGGAATCCGGTGACGTTCTCGGTTGGCGCGACGGATAACTGCACGAGCGGGGGCACGAACGGCGCCACGATCACGATTACCGGTGCAGGAACCTGCACCGTTACGGCCGCTCAAAACGGGAATGCGAATTACAACGGGGCCACCTCAGTGCCTCGGACATTTTCGATCGCCAAGGCGGCGGCGACGTTGACGCTGTCGAATCTGTCGGCGACCTATGACGGCACGCCGCATGCGGCGACGGCGACGACGAGCCCTGCGGGTCTTTCTGGCGTGAGCATTACGTATAACGGTTCGGCGACGGCACCGACGAACGCCGGCAGCTATAACGTCGTGGCGTCCCTTACGAATGCCAACTATCAAGCTTCGGACGCAACCGGAACGCTGGCGATCGGTCAGGCGTCGTCCACGACGACGGTGACCTGTACGGCCGGTTCGTTCACGTATAACGGGTCGGCGCAGACGCCTTGCACCGTTGCCGTGACTGGCGCTGGGGGTCTGAGCCTGACTCCGACCCCGGTCTACAGCGGCAACACCAACGTGGGGACCGCGACGGCGAGTTACACCTATGCCGGCGACGTCAACCACACCGGCAGCACCGATTCGAAGAACTTCACCATCGGCAAGGCGTCATCCTCGACGACGGTGACATGCCCGGCGAGCGTGACGTACGACGGTTCGGCGCAGACGCCCTGCACGGTTGCGGTAACGGGTGCTGGTGGGTTGAGCCTGACTCCGACCCCGACCTACAGCGGCAACACTAATGCGGGCACGGCGACGGCGAGTTACAACTACGCCGGCGACGCCAACCACAACGGAAGCAGCGACTCCAAGACCTTCACGATCGCAAAGGCTGCCTCGGCGACCGTGGTGACGTGTCCGGTGAGCGTGACGTATGACGGGTCGGCGCAGACGCCTTGTACGGTTGCGGTGAGTGGTGCTGGTGGGTTGGGCCTCACTCCGACCCCGACCTACAGCAGCAACACGAATGCGGGCACGGCGACGGCGAGTTACAGCTACCCCGGCGACGCGAACCACAATCCCAGCAGCGACTCCAAGACTTTCACGATCGCGAAGGCCACCTCGACGACGGTGGTGACGTGTGCTGCTGGTCCGTTCACGTACAACGGGTCGGCGCAGACGCCGTGTTCGGCCTCGGTGACGGGTGCGGGCAGTTTGAGCTTGAGTCCGACCCCGGTCTACAGCGACAACACGAATGCTGGGACGGCGACGGCGAGTTACAGCTTCGCGGGCGACGCGAATCACAACCCGAGCAGCGATTCGAAGACGTTCGTGATCGATAAGGCTGACTCGACGACCGTGCTGACATGCCAGGCGGGAGTGACGTATACGGGGTCGCCGTTGACGCCTTGCACCGTTTCGGTGACGGGTGCTGGTGGTCTGAGCTTGACTCCGACCCCGACCTACAGCAACAACACGAATGCTGGGACGGCGACGGCGAGTTACAGCTACGTCGGCGACGCGAACCACAATCCCAGCAGCGACTCGCAGACCTTCACGATCGCGAAGGCTTCTTCGTCGACTGTGGTGACGTGTGCTGCTGGTCCGTTCACGTATAGCGGTTCGGCGCAGACACCGTGCTCGGTTGCCGTGACCGGTGCCGGCGGTCTGAATTCGACTCCGGCTCCGACCTACAGCGACAACACGAACGCGGGGACGGCGACCGCGAGCTACACCTACGCCGGTGATGCGAACCACGACGGGAGCAGCGACTCGAAGACCTTCACGATCGATAAGGCTGCTTCGTCGACGGTGGTGGGTTGTCCGGGGAGCGTGATTTACGACGGCACGCCACAGACGCCTTGCACGGCTTCGGTGACGGGTGCCGGCGGGCTTGGCGCCAGCCTCACGGTCAGCTACAGCAACAACACTGATGCTGGTACGGCGACGGCAAGCGCGTCCTACCCCGGTGATGCGAACCACGACGGGAGCAGCGATTCGACGACCTTCGCGATCGATAAGGCTGCTTCGTTGACCGTGGTGACGTGCCCGGCGAGCGTGACGTATACAGGGTCGGCGCTGACGCCTTGTACGGCTGCTGTGAGTGGTATTGGTGGGTTGAGCTTGAGTCCGACCCCGAGCTA
>Ga0193729_1000006_pt1 | contig 135736 bp, 118 predicted proteins | sample U1c2metaG_FD_143036 | JGI IMG/M metagenome (GOLD analysis project Ga0193729, IMG submission 143036) | Soil microbial communities from a riparian zone of the East river system, Colorado, United States - U1c2 | ecosystem: Environmental > Terrestrial > Soil > Riparian zone | place: USA: East...
AGTCTTCGGCCAATACAGCCTCGGCTTCGTGACAGTGCTCGAGAGCTAGTGCGGCGATCGGCGGTCAATTGCGCCACAGGCTCTTCTCCCTGAAGATAACCCCATGTGCAACAAGTCGGGTCTCCTATTCGTCGCCGGACGCGTCGGGACCCAAGACATCGAGGGGCAAACCGTGCTCGAGGTAGGTTCGATGGACGTGAACGGGTCGGCGCGCCCCCACCTTGAAGCGTTGCGTCCATCCAAATACGTGGGTGTAGACATCATGTCTGGGCCGGGTGTGGATGAAATCTGCGCCGTCGAGGACCTGGTGGCACGTTTCGGCGCCGACTCGTTTGATGTGGTTGTTAGCACCGAGATGATTGAGCATGTGCGCGACTGGCGTGGCGCGTTCGACCAAATGAAGCGGGTGCTCAGACCCGGCGGACTGCTTGTGCTCACCACTAGATCGATCGGCTTCAAGATCCACGGTTACCCCTACGACTTCTGGCGCTACCAACCCGAAGACATCCGTTTCATCCTCAGAGACTTCACCGATCTGCTGGTCGAGGAAGACGAGCTCGCCCCTGGGGTGTTCGCTATCGCCCGCAAGCCCATCACATGGCAACCAGTCAACCTCTCCACCATCGCGTTGCACTCGGTCGTAACCCGCGGCAGAGTCATCGACGTGACCTCCAGACAAGCGACAGTGTTCAAGATGCTGTATCGCGCTCATCAGGCCTATCGCCGCGCCGTACCTGAGTCAGTCCGCTCACGAGTCAAGCGCCTGGTGGTTCGCCACCGAGCACCGCCCAGCTTGTCGGTCTGATCGTTGCCGGCGTGATCCTTCTGGCCTGGATCGTCACGGTGATCTATGCGCTCTGGCGCATCCACTAAAGCCTGCACGTTGAACGACCCGGTTTCACGGTTCCGTCCGCCTGCTTGGCCTTGACCAAGAACTTGCCAGCCCCGTTGGTTCAGTCGAACCAGATCGCCACGTCCCCAGCAACAAGATCTGGGTCGGCCGGCGCGGAGTTCGCTTGCGTAAAGACGTAGCCGCCTTTGTTGAATCCCGACTTGCGGTTCCCCGACGTGTCCTCCGCCCGAGACTGGTCCCCCGTCTGCGAGGAAGCGGGACGCGTATGGAACGACGGTTGCGAGTCAATCGTTGAGCCGTAGCTGACCCGTCGTCCGTTCGGGCCAGTGATGATGATCGGGTTCGGGTCCGCGTAGGTCTGCGAGGACAGGCGCGCCGGAGCCTCTAGCCTGTTCAGGAAGCCTTTGCAATTATCCCACTGGTCGAGCAAAACCCCACGATCAACGTCGTTCACCATTAACTGCCTAGTAGAAGCTATTAGAGCCGTTCAACGTCCGCGATTACCTCAAAGATTCTTGTCGCACCAATGGTTGAGCGTTCCGAGAGCCCACAACGCGAACGATGCGCCGACCGCGCGATCGTGGCGCAATCGTTCGACCGCATCGTGAGCAACGAGCCCCTGCTCCACGAGTTCGCCGGTGCCGTCCCCCTTCTCAGCCAACAGCTTGGTTGCCCAAGTGGTGACCGGCGGACAGAAGCCCTGCTTAGGCCGATTCACGATGTACTCGGGCAGCAGCGGCCGCACGGCTCGACGGAACAGCGCCTTTTGCTCGTATCCGTTCACCTTTTCGCTTTGCGATACCCCGAACGACCAGCGCGCGAGAACCGGGTCGAGAAGGGGCACTCGGCCTTCTACCGAGTGCTGCATCCCCATCGTGTCCAGCCGCACTAGGTAGTCCTCGACGAGATCCGACTTAAGCGCCAGATACGACATCCACGTGAGGTAGTCGGCTGACGGCATCCGCTCGTCGAAGTGCGCGCGCAACTGCTCTACGGGTTGCTCCGGCGGATATTCCTCTGCCGCCTTTAGTGCGACGGGCCCGAGACATTGCGCCAGGTCGTCGTCGTGGAAAGGACGGCTACCGACGAACAAATCGCCGCCGTTCGCAGCGCGTCGAGCGATATCACCGGCGAGCCCACGCGCCAGAGGCCGCACAGCGCGACCGCCTACGCGGCGCAGTCGGCGTGGCGTGCGCTGCCAGACACGATCGTGGAACCGCAGATACGTCATCCAGCGGTTGTAGCCGCCGAAGAGCTCGTCGCCGCCGTCGCCGGACAGGAGCACCTTGATTCCGTCCTGATGGACGGCACGAGCGATTGCGGAGACGGCGATCCACGTCGGATTCGCCGTCGGGACATCTAGGCCGTCGAGCCAGTCCTCGAAAAGGTCGCTGACCCTCTCTTGCGTCAACGAGATCTCGCGGTGGCGCAAGCCGAGATCGGCGGCGAGTCGGGCAGCTGCTGCCGATTCGTCATTGGGCAGTCCAAACGAGACCGAGTACGCCGTCAGGTCAGCCGGGTTCGCATGGCGTGCAGCGAGGGCGGCAATCGTCGAAGAGTCGAGCCCGCCAGAAAGCATTAGGCTGACAGGGACGTCACTAACGAGCGCGGCCGCGACGGCGGCGTCGAGTTGCGCGCGAAGTTCTTCCTCGGGCGCAGCCGACGCCGTGGCGGGAAGGACGTCCCAGTACTCCCAGACGTGGACCTCCCCGTCCCGAAGGCGAAGCGCGTGCCCCGGAGGCAGCTTCTTCACGCCTTTGACGAGGGTTCGGTCGCCGGCGACGTACCCGAAAGCGAGGTACTCGACGACGGCCGCCGGATCGAGCTCCGGTTTCACGCTGGGATGTGCGAGCACCGTTCGCAACTCGCTCGCTGCAACGAACGTCCCGTTTGTCTGTGCGTAGTAGAGAGGCTTGACACCGAGCTGGTCGCGAGCTCCGAGCAGCTCGCCCGTCTCCGTGTCCCAGACGAGGAACGCGAACATGCCTCGAAACTGCTCGATTACTCGATCCCCGTCTCGGATCAGACTAGTGAGCACGACCTCGGTGTCGGAGCTCGTGGAAAACACCGTCCCTTGCCGCTCGAGCCTGGTCCGCAGCTCGCGAAAGTTGAAGAGCTCGCCGTTGTAAACGATCGTCCAGCGCCCGCTTTGGTCGCTGAACGGCTGGTCCGCGTCCCGGTTCTCGGGATCGATGATCGATAGCCGGGCGTGTTCTAGGACGAGCCCGCGCTCAGGAACCCTGAGCGTGCCCTCGGCATCCGGGCCACGATGCCGCATCAGGGGCAATGCCCATGTTTCAGCCCTGCCCGGACGGTCGACGGCCGCCGCTATACCGCACACGGCCCGAAGCCCTTCGGCAAGCTGAGATCGGAATGGTCGAGCGAATCGTCGTTTCCTCGCCTGGAGGCTGGCAATCGCCGAGCGCTCGCTACCGCCTGGGGCCGCTCGCCCGTGAAGGCCCATGGCCCGTCGAGGTCGTGCCCGGCGGTTCGTTCCCTACGCGCGCGCAAATCGACGACTTGATTGAGCGGAAGGGCAACGAGGCGATGCTGATCTTGCAACGCGTGATGCCCACCCGCGAGGAAGTGGAACACCTCAAAGCCGGGTATCGGAACGTTGTGTTCGACTTCGACGATGCAATTTATGAAGCGCCGCCCGACACGGATTCGCCGCCGACGAAGCTCCTTAAGAAAAGCGCCAGACTCCTCATGCGGGGTTCTCCGAGCGCCTCGGCACGCAAGCGTCCGCTTGTGCGGACGCTCGAGCAAGTCGACCTCTGTGTCGCGGGAAACGCCATTCTCCGTGCGTTCGCGCAGCGGCATGCTGCGAGAGTCGTGGAGGTTCCGACGACGGTCGAACCTGTAGAGGCGCCGCCGCTGGGACGTCCGCCGGTCCCGGTTGTCGTGTGGATGGGACTCCCCGACAACCTTCGGCATCTCCGACTCGTTCGTGGGGCGCTGGAGCAGCTCGCGGCAGAGTTCGAGTTTCAACTTCGAATCGTCAGTTCTGAGCCCTGGAATGAAGCTCCGGTTCCAGCGGAGTTCGTTGCCTGGTCGCCTGAGGCGATGAGAGAGACTCTGCTCGGCGCTTCCGTCGGCATCGCCCCGCTCGCAGACACGCCATGGACTAGAGGGAAATGCGCACTTCGGGCGATCCAGTACGGTGGCCATGCGCTTCCGACGGTCGCCAGTCCAATTGGAGTTACCGACCGCGTCGTCTTGCACGGCAAGACCGGATACCTGGCCGACGGCGAAGACGAATGGCTCGAGGCACTGCGGACGCTCGTCTCGAACCGCGACCTGGGACCAGAGATGGGTCGCTTGGCGCTGGAACATGTCCGCGCGCATTACTCGGACACCGTCGCCGTGCAAGCCTGGCGGGACATCGTGAGGTCGCTTTGACCGGCGCAGCGCTCGAGGACGCGCTCTGCCCACGCTGCAGCGTCGCGCCGACGAAGCTGATTCGTCGAGCACGGAGCTGGTTGGACGACGTCCCAGGGCTTTACCAGGTTCGCGCGTGCCCGGTCTGCGGCCTCTGGGTCACGACGCCGCGGCTCCAACTCCTTCGCCTGGCGTATCCGGACGCGTACTTCCGCGTTCGCCTCGACGACTCGACCTGGCCGCAAGCCCGGGAGCACAGAGGCGATTTGCTCGACGTCGGGTGCGGCGTTGGCGATTCTCTCGTTCAGGCTCGAAGCCAGGGCTGGCGGTGCGTCGGAATCGAGATATCGGAGAACGCCGCAGCGATCGCTCGGGCCCGGGGATTCGAGGTGATCGTCGGCGACGCGACCGACGTCGAATACCCGGCCGACCTTTTCGACATCGTCCGATGCTGGCACACGCTCGAGCACGTCAAGGATCCCGCCAAGCTCCTCGGAAGACTCCGTGATGCGGTTCGGCCCAACGGTGTCGTACAGCTCCTCCTTCCGAATCCGCGAAGCCTGACTTCGATCCTCTTCCGACGGTACTGGTACCACCTCGATGTCCCCCGTCACCTCCACCACTTCCGCCCTGGCGACGTAGCAGCGCTGGCGCAGAAGGTCGGTCTCCAAATCACGAGGATCCGCCACACCGCGTCGCCAAGTGGACTCCTCGGCTCTATCGACATCGTCGTCGCGCGGACCACCAGATACGCAGGCTTTCGGCTGCGTAGTAAGTCGAGGCTTCGATCCTTCACACGAATCGTCACATGGCCTGCAGCGCGCGTTGGCCTGGCCGACGTCGTCGAATACGAGCTCACTCGTTCTCCGGGCGGAGCGTCCAGTCATGGCTGACGGTGAGGAGCCGGAATGGGAGAGTCCGCGAGCTGCCCCGCCTGCGACTGCCTTCCTCCTGGCCATCCGAGCACCCGCAAAGCTGCGGCCGTAACGGCGATGTTCGTGACGACGTAGCTCGCAAGGAGCGCGCCCGCTGCGCCGTTCGCGTCGAAGAACACAGTGAGCGGAATCAAAAGGGCGATCTGAATGAGTGTGGCCACCACAGCGACGACAGCAACGATCCCTGCTCGTCCCGCAGCGAAGAGAAGACCGACGTTCCAGAACAGAGCCGCGTTCACCGCCTGTCCGATCGCTGCCAGGACAAGGACGGTGACGGATGCGTCCCTCGCCGCGCTGCCGCCGATCAGCTCAAGCACAGGATGACGAAGGACGACGAGGACGACGAGAACGATCGTGATTGCGGGTGCGGCGATGAGGGTCGCTCGCGCCAGCAGACGACGTACGTCCGCGCGCTTCCCCGCGCTCCACATACGTGAGAGCCTCGGAAGAAGCGCGGCGTACGCTGGATCGGCGGCCCTGCCGATCATGGCCGCGGCCGCGGTTCCAACCTTGTAGAGCCCGACCTGGTTAGCGCCACTCAACACCCCGATGAGAAGAGTCGGAAGCTGCTGCTGCGACAGACGGGCGTATGACACGACGTTCGTTTGGAGGACAGTGCGGATGAAACTCCGCCGCTCTATTGCGCCGACGGCTTCAAGTGACGGCTGACGAAGTGGTCTGTGCGCCACACGCCGGTACGCAACTGCTGCTGCCGCGAGGTTTACTGCTCCGGCGACGACGTCGTAGGCGAGGAGGACGAGGAGCACGGCGGTCAAGCTCTTCCAGAGCGAAAGAGCCACGACAAGCGCTGTAACCCTCAGGACCTCGAGCGCGATCGTGTAGACGGCGATGAGACGAAAGCGATCGAGCAACCGAAGGATTGAGATCGACGATTCGTCGACCGTGGAAGCCAGGAGCGTCAGCGCGTAGAGGAAGATGAGCCAGGTGCCTCCATTCCCAACGAGGTGAGGCCCGACGAATGGGGCGAGGCCGGCGACGACGACAAACCCGGCAACCCCTGTGACCCCGTCCACCAGATAACTGAGTTGAAAGACGCCGGCGGCGCCTCGTAGGTCCCCCGCAACGAGCTTCCGCGATCCGAACGTCGTCGCCGCAACCCCCACGCGAACGTCGAAGAACTGGCCGATGAGCACGACGAAGCTGAGGACGATTGCGAGACGCCCGTACGCGTGCAGGCCTAGCGCATGGGTGATCAAAGCGATCTGGATGAGGTCGGCCACGGAGATCGCGCCCTGCCAGGTGCCGACGAAGAAGGTGTCCCCGGCGAAGCCTCCGAGTTCGCTTCCACGCACGCGGCGGATCGCGCTGCGAATTCGTGCGATCACAGCGCCGCCTCTCGGAGAAATTCGAGAATTCGTCTTGCTCGTTCGTCCCATGTGAAGGCTCTCACGCGCTGACGTGCATCCGCGGCCCTCGCTTTCGCCGCCGGGGCGTTTGCTAGAACGCGCGAGATAGCCGCTGCGAGGTCCGCAGGAGAATCGGGCGGAACCACGATGCAAGCTGGCGGATCGCCGAGCGTCTCCCGCAAGACGGGCAGGTCAGCTGCCACGATCGGCACACCCGACGCCATGTATTCAAATAACTTTCCGGGCGAGAGGTACGGCGAAGCTCTTACGCTCGTCGGGTAGTAGAGAAGCAGGAGATCGGCGGCACGCTGGTAGAGATGAACTTCACGTGGGGGAACGAATCCTGTGAAGAGGACGTTCTCGAGACCACGGCGTGTTGCCTCTTTCCGCAGTGACGCCACGTGATCCCCACGGCCACCCACGAGCACGAACAGGACATGTCTGACCACTTCGACGCTCGCCGCTTGGAGGATGTACTCGATCTCCTCGTAGCCGCGAAAAATCTTTCCCGTATAGATAGCGAGCGGGCGGTCGGGCGGGAGGTCTAACGAAGCGCGGAACTGCATCTTGTCAGCAGTTCCCGAGAACATTTCGAGATCGACGCCTTGGTGGATCCCGATCACCCTTCCTTCCTTGATCAGGCCCGAGGCCTGAAGTTCGTCGGCGAGCGCGTACGAATCGGTAATGACGGCGTCGACTCGTCTGATGAGGAAGTTCTGAAAGCGGTTTCGCGGAGGGACATGGGCCTCAAAAGCAACTACGAAATGGCTCAACACGCGCCGTGCTATTAGCAGCGCAAAAGCTGGCGCATAGTTCTTCAAGTAGAAGACGAGCAGCTCGTCCGGCTGCTGATGGCGAACCCGCTTCAATGCCGCGCGGACATGAACATGAAGTCGTGTCAACCCGACGGCCCAGGAGGGACTGCCCTGATTTAGATGGGTGCGCACGATCTCTACGGGAAACCGGTCTCGTACTCCGTACAAGTCCAGTGGATGATCGGCCCGATGCGTCTCAGCCGGCGAAAGTTCGATCCCGAGTCCCACGAGCTCGACGGGAATCCCTCGCCGAGCTAGAGCGGAGCACAGGTACACGATGCTCTGTCTGTCGACCCGCGCCACTTGAATATCGACGGGAGCGAGGTAGACGAAACGCAGTCTTCGGCGGTTCTGTGGCGTCATTGCGATATGCGCGCTACCTCGTCTTGATCTTCATTGCGATGAGCTCGACATCAGTCCGGAGCCGGTAGAGCGCGTCGCAGAAGTGGACTATGCATTGCCGGTCCACGCGGGCGACTTGAATGTCAGATGGAGCGAAATACAGAAATCGCAGCTGCCCGTCCGGAGGATTCATGTTACGACAGGTGCTTGAACGTAGAGGCCTCTGAAAGCCGCGGCCATTCCCTCCATCGTGTAACGGCGCACAACGGTTTCTCGGGCGGCGGCCCCGAGTGTCGTGCGAAGCGAGGGATCGTTGACCAGCTGCTGCAGCCGCACGGACAACTCACGTTCGTCGCCCACCACGAACCCGGTTCGGCCGTCGATCACATGCTCCGCGAGCGCTGGACTATCGGAGCGCACGAGGACAGGAAGACCGACGGTCATCGCCTCGACCGCCGCGTTGCCGAAAGACTCCTCAGGGCCGGACGGCAGTGCGAAGATGTCCATGATCGCTAGCCAATCACCCACGTTGGTCACCATTCCCGGGAAGATGCCCCGGCCTTGCGGCAGTGTGGCCTCTGCGAGTGCGGTGAGGTCGGGAAGCGCCGGCCCGTCTCCCAGGACGATCAGCCGGTAGTCGTCCTGCGAAAGACTGGCAACCGCTCGGATAAGCGAATCGATCCGTTTCAAGCTACGGAGGTTCGCAGCCGTGCCGATGACCACCGTCGACCCGGGGATTCCGAACTGCGCGCGAAGTAAGTGCGGATCCTGACTCGGTTTCAGGGTGTCCGCATCGACGCCGTTAAAGGTTCGAACCACGGACGACCGCGGAATGCGAAAGAGCTCCTCAACAGCGCGGGCCGCCTGCGCCGTCCCCGTAACCGCGAAGAAGTGACGAAAAATCGGCGCGAGCAGTGCGTATCGGAGTGCCTGACGCGGCGGATAGCTGAATAGCCCGCCGCGGTGAGTGTAAATGCGTCTGACCTTCCGACAGAGAAGACTGGCCATTATCACGACGATCTCGGCGCAATGAAAATGATGGACGTCGTATCCGGCTAATACCCGGCGGATGCGACGAACGGAGCGGAGGTCATGACCGCTCTTGAGTTGAAAGTCGTGAACACACACCCCATCCGTACGAGCGCGCCGCGCGAATTCGCCTTCAGCGCGGCCGAACCCGATCGCGACGTCGAAGGTGTCGTTCTCGCGCTGATAGGCGGCAAGTTGAGCGACTGCCCGCTCAGCGCCGCCTATCTCTCCGCTCCAGAGGATGTGGATCACTTTCACGAGACTAAAGACGACTCTCCAGCTGTCTTCTCAGCGACCACGTAGAGATGGGACCGAAACGTATTCCTCATTGGTCCGAAGAACTTCACGAATGTCCATCGACCGCCTGGGAGCCATCCAGCAACACGCATCTCGCGAACGGAAAACTTGGCATATCCGAGCACTGCTGCAACTTCGCGATGCGAGAGCAGGCGATAGTGGCCCATGTGTCCAAGCGACTCGAGAGACTCAAACTCGTGAACGATGTCTCCCTGATAGTCACGACCGAGAAAGAAACGGATCCGATGCCTCGGGGAGACGTTTGGAACGCTCAGGATCAGCCGTCCCCCTACTCGCAGGATCCGATGGCACTCCTTCAACGCATGGAGCGGATTTAGACGAAGATGCTCGAGAACCTCAGCCAGCACGACGACGTCCGCCGCACCCGACTCGAGCGGCAGCGAATCGACTTCGATGTCAGCCTTGAGCACCTTGAGCCCGTACTTCTGCCAGAGCGAACCCGCTCGCGCGGGGTCGAGATCGACGCCCACAACGCGATAGCCGAGTTGGTCAAGGAGCACACTGAAATGACCAGGAAAGTTTCCGATGTCGACCACCTCATCGGAAGCTCGGGCCGAGCGCTGGACACGCGCGAGAAGTTCAAGAAAATGTTGTCGGTGCGTCCCGAGGTAGTTCAGCCACCACGCGCGGTAGTCCGCGGGCACAAGGTGGCCATCTCGTTCGAGCAAACGAAAGACATCTTCAGGACGGCGAATTTCAGATCCCGCCTCGTGTTGACGCAGAACCTCCGTCATGCTTCGCTCCTGGCGCTGTCTCTTTCCAACGCCTCTGGCTTCGGACCGAGGCCGGCGGCCTGCTTTTCAGAATCCAATCTTCTTTCAGCAAGCGCCACGAGCCATTCCGCCAAGCGCCGATCGGCCGCCTCCTGCGTATACAGCTCGACGTAGCGCGCGCGCGCTGCCTGGGACATGCGATCCCTTAGCTGATCTTTCGTCAGTAGCCGGAGCACGCGCTCCGCGAGAACGCCTGGCTCCGGGTCCGGAAGTACGAACCCCGCACATCCATCGACTACGGTCTCAGCGATGGCGCCCCGATCCGTCGTTACTATCGGAACGCCCGCTGCCATGGCCTCCAGCACCACGCGTGGATGGCCCTCGGGTTCTACGGGCGGAAAGAGGAACACAGAGGACGAAAGCAGCAACGCTCGCTTCGTTTCCCCGGTAGCTGGCGGGAGAAAGCGAATGGCGGGACCTGCTTCTTGCGCGCGGTTGCAAACTTCTCGCTCGAGATCGGGACTCTCCCAAGAGCCGACAAACAAGAAACGCGCACTGGGTCTCTCCGAGAGAACACGCAACGCTGCCTCAACAGCCTCGACGACACCCTTGCGGCGCCGCAGATTGCTGAGGAAGAGAACCGTGTCCGGCTCTGTAGAGGTTCCGTTCTGATCCGGATTCGGATCCGGCGTTCCGTTTGGGACCACAGCGATTCTTTCTGATGGCACCAGGTCGCTGAAAACTCCGCGCAACGATGCGCCCATTACGGCGGCAGACGCAACGCGCCGCAAAGTGATGCGGATCCACAGCCGTAGGGCGAGACTTGATCTGGCGTAGAAGTCCGGGAACTCGCTCCCTCGAAGGTGAACCACAACCTGCCATCCGGCTAAGCGCGGTACATGAATGAACAAGGAGTCCCGCATGAATGCTGACCCCTGAGAGAGAGGGAGATAAACGATGCCGCGACGCCCGCGAAGCCGCCCGATCAACTGAACCGTGTTACGGAGGCCAAGAACGACGTTCCCGATCTCCCATTTACCGATGTTCCCGTACGCGCGGTGGTCACTCGTGTCAAGGTGCTCCACCTCGAAGCGTTTGCGCAACTCCTTGTTTTCAAGAACAAGCGACGTCGATACAGCGACGCCGTGTATTGGAGGCGGCAGTGGGCCGATGACGATCAAGCGCGGTTTACTCATGATGCTGGTTCACTCCGCGCCTCGTACTCCCTCGTTGTCACCGCGAGAAGCGCCCAAGTGAGGAACGTGATACGGGTGACTTCGAACCAGTTGCCGCTCAGGAGCCCCATCTGCAACAGCACGACAAAAGCCGTTGTGCACGCGATCAGGAGAGGAGGCAATGGATCTCCGAGCCGAGCGTTCTTTAGCGACCGCACGGTCATCCTTCCTGCGCGAAACGCGCCACGGGCATACAGGGTGAAGAGGAGGATCAAGCCTGGGAGGCCAACTTCGGCTGGCAACGAGAAGTAAGTCGCAAAAGGCGAGGATAGTTGGCGCGATCCCTGAATAACGGCGCCGTTCTGTTCCGTAAGCACGTACTTGTCGGAGACGTCAGTGTGGTAGATCTTCCCCCCGGTCAGAGCAAGCACGTACTTCCCCTGGACGTTGGACTGCGACTTGCTCCCGGCCTGTGCAAACGTTTGCCAGGCGCGACTCGAAAACGTTCCAGGCCCCGTTCCGACGGCGATCGAGAGCGGCTTGTCTTCATAGAGCCTCAGGACATTCCCCGCCGCGTGAAGCCGCGCCGAGGCATAGAAACCAGGGTTGTTCCGAAGCGTCGCGATCGTGGTGGAGAAGTTCAGAACTGGGAAGCGAGTCGCCACATACGAGAGGGTGATCGCGAACGAAATCACGATGATCACACCGGTAACCACACCACGCCCGCGCGGCCCAAGCAGAAGGCCAATCACAAGGATCGAGACGGCGGTCGTGAGAAGCAAAGCTCGATACTGGGCGAGAAAGACGGTTGCAAGGACAAGCACGAAGATCACCGGAGCGAATCGCGCCGCCAGCCTCCTCCGCTCGAGCGTGCGGATTCCCGCGACAAGGCCCGTGAAGACGAGGAGGAAGAAGACGAGTTGGTACGCGTTCGTACCAAACGTGCCGCTGACGACGTCGGGGTTGTGCGTTGAAAGGAAGCGCGGTAGGTCGAACCCGAAGACGACTAGAAGCTCGACAAGCCCGATCGCGACCAGGAACTTGGAGACTGCCAACGCCTGCCCCGCTGGCCACAGCCGGTACACGGCGGCGTAGATACCGATTGGTGCGAGAAAGCCGTACAGAAACACGAGGACGGGCCCGATCTCGACGCGCGAAGGGTTGAGCACCACGGACACGACGCAAAGGAGGAGGAAGAGGATCGCCGGCAGAGCGAAGAACGTCATGGTCCCGGCTCGCGTGCGACGAGGCTGCGCGACCGCGGCAAAGACGAAGGCCAGAAAGATGGGTATGTCGATGAAGTTCAGCGCCCGGGGGACGACGTGAACACCCTCGGTGAAAAAGCGGATCAGTACCAGGAGCGCAAGCCCGCCGAATACGAAGTTCCGGTTGGGCCTTGCCGTGAGATCAAGGTTGGCTGAGGCGTCCGCAGCGGGCGCAGTAGCTCCATGGGAAATCTCGACCATCGGCGCCGGCGCAAACCACGACTGCGGTCGACCGGTCGCCGCTGCGATCTCGACGAGAAGTGGGGAGCCGTCGCTCTCGCCCCGCTCCACGTCATCGAGCTTCCAGAGCGGTATGCCCAGACGCGATGCCAGTGCCCACTGGCTGAGCCCGGCTTGCCGCCGCGCTTCGGTGATTCGCGCGGCTGTCGCACTGCTGTCAATCCTCAGTTCTTGCGCCCAATCGGCGGTCGTCATCTCGCTCGGCTCTTTCCACGTAGCAGAGGCAGACGCAACCCGGCGAGCATCGAGTCAACCGCGTGTTCCATCGTCCAGCGGTCACCGATCGTCGCCTGGGCGTTCTCACCGAGTGTCGAGCGCAGCTCGTGGTCTCGCGCGAGGCGGGCTATCGCATCGGCCCAGCTTTGTGGATTGTGGTCCTCCATAACGACGGCATTGACGCTGTCGACAGCAAGGTCAGCGACAGCTCCCACGGCACGCGAGACGACGACTGCCGCACCCGCGCCCATCGCCTCGACGAGGACGAGCCCGAAGACGTCGTAGCGGGACGGAAAGAGGAAGACGTCCGCTCTCGAATGGGCTTCGAGTACCTCGTCGAACGGCCGAGCACCGAGGAAGCGAACGCGCGGGTCCGCGTCTCGGATGAGCTTCTCGAGCTCTGGCCCGTCGCCGATCACAGTGAGCCGCCAAGAAACCCCCGTGAGTTTCGAGACCGCTGTGAGGATGACGTCGAGCGCCTTTCCTCTCTCTGCGCGGCCGACGGTGAGCAGTTCGAGGGTCTTCGACTCGGTGGCGCGAGCTGGTGGCGGGCGGGTTGGCGTCGTGTTCCGGCCGATTACGAGCGGAAGATCGCCGCGGAGCGAGCGTAGATAACGAGCGCTCTCCCATCCGTACGAGATCGCGAAGGCCGCACGGTCGACGATCCACTTGCGCTGGATTCGGCGGGCTCGACTCTGCGCGGTTGGACGGCTTGCAATTTCGCCGCTCCAAACGCCGAACGGGATCTCGCGCCGGCCTGCGTACGCGGCGACCCTCGCCCCCACAAGCGGAGAGAATCCGCCGGTGAGCAGAAGCGTCGGTCGGAAGTCGTCAAGCCGCCTCGCGAGATTGATCGGCATCAGTCGTCGCCCGCGATCGCGGCGCAGGTCGATGCTCTTGAGGATCTCGTGGTCGAACTCGAGCGACTCGGTCCGCATCCACTCGCGCTTGGCCGGAACGTCGGAGAGAAAGTAGACCCGGAATTCCCCGCCCGCCGCGGCGAGCCTTCGAGCCATGCCGGCAAAGAGCGGCACGCGGTAGTGCGTTGGCACATTCGTGATGACTGCCACGCGGTGCCCTTCGAACATCTCGTCGTCGTCCCGCAGCGACGAAGGCAGATCTTCGGCTGAGCCCAACAACTCGACGACCTCGGCGATCGAGCGTCCGTCGAGGATCAGATCTTCCAGCAAACCGTCGCTGGCGCCCTCGTCGAACGTCAGTCGCTGATCGATCTGATAGGCGCGCGCTAAGAGCTCGAGACGTGGGCGAAGCGCCGCCGAAGCCGGGACGCTCACCTGTACGTTGTCGGGAAGCTGCGCGAGCGCGTGGACCAGGAGCTCGGCGGCGTCATCTCGCTCATGCAGGAGCTGCGCTGATACGCCTGTGCGCCGGCCAAGGATTGTCTTCGTTACCACCATCCGAGCCGCATCGCGAGCTCAGGCAACGCTGAACGGATGAGAAGGTTCGAGCGCGACCGGCTGACCTCCGTCGGCGAGTGAGCGGTCGACGGCTTCCGTTATCTGGATCACGTCGAGGCCGATGCGTGCCGAGGAACGTGGCTCCCCGCCACTTCGGATCGCGGAGCAGAAGTCGTCGAGCTCGAGCTGCAGCGGCTCGGTCACCTCGACTCGCGGTGACACGATATCGCCGGTGCGGTAGCTGAGCCGAAACTCGCCGAAGGTCTCGGGATCGGGCAAGTCTGCTCCCGAGTCGAAGACGCGAATCGGCTCGGCACTCGTGTCGTCGTAGACGAGCATCTTGCGCGAGCCGACGATCGCCGTACGGCGCAGCTTGCTCGGCGCCAGCCACGATAGCTCGACGTGGGCGACCGTCCGCGACGGGAACTCGAGGTCGATGAAGGCGACGTCGGGAGTCCCGTCGATGATGCAGCTGCGGCTGAGCGCCGACACCCGCACCGGCGTTTCGTCCAGCCAGTAGCGGAGGATCGAGAAGTCGTGCGGGCCGAGATCCCAGACGACACTGATATCCGACTGGTGCAAACCGAGGTTCACGCGGCTCGTCGAGATGAAAAAGATCTCGCCCAGCTCTCCACTCCTGATCAAGTCCCGGGCGAAATTCACCGGTGGGCTGTACAGGAAGGTGTGGCCCGGCATGAGGACGAGGTCGGTTTCCGCAGCGAGCTCGATCAGCTCCACTGCCTCGGCCGAGGAGGACGCAAGCGGCTTCTCCACGAAGACGTGTTTGCCCGCCGCGAGCGCAGCCTTCGCCAGCTGGTAGTGCGTCGAGACCGGCGTGGCGATCGCCACGGCCTGCACATCCGGGTCATCGAGCACGTCCGACACCCGGGACGTGACGGCAGGCGCAGGATAGCGCCGGTTCACCTTGGCGAGCGCGTCAGCGCGCGCGTCGCACAGCCAGGCGACCTCGACCTCCGGAAGGTCGTGTAGGACTCGGACGAGATTCGGGCCCCAGTACCCAAGCCCGACCACACCGATGCGGAGGGACTCGCGAGCTGTGCCGCCGGCCTCCAGCGGATCGACGAGGCGTCGAGAGCTCACACCGTCGCCTCCGACCTGAGCAGCTGCAACGGCGTGCGTGCGATCAGCGCGAGGTCGAGCCCGATCGACCAACTCTGCGCGTAGAGCACATCGAGATCGAGTGCTTCCCTGAACGTCGAGTGGGCTCTTGCGCTCACCTGCCAAAGGCCGGTGAGGCCGGCCGGAACGAGAAAGCGGTCGAAGTGGTACGGCTCGAAGTTCTCGACCTCGTAGCGGAGGCACGGCCTGGGCCCGACGAGCGACATGTCGCCGCGAAGCACGTTCAGCAGCTGCGGGAGCTCGTCCATGCTCGTCTTCCGCAGCCAGTAGCCCACCCGCGTGATGCGGTCGCCGCGCGCCAGCTTGTACAGGCCATGCGCCTCAGCGGGCACCTTTGGGTCCATGCTCGCGGCAATGAACGTGCGATGTGGACTCTCGTCTGTGTCGATGAGCATCGTCCTGAACTTCAGGAGGGTGAACTCGCGCATGTCCTTGCCCAGCCGCCTTTGGTAAAAAAAGACGGGCCCCGGCGAATCGAGCTTGATCAGGATCGCCGCCAGAACGAAGATCGGAGCGCCCACGATGAGGCCTCCCAGCGTCCCCACGACGTCGATGGCGCGCTTCAGCGCGCGCGCCGAGCGCGGAATCCGCACCGGGGCGAGCCCGACCAACGGCATTCCCTCGACGGTGTGCAGGCCGATCTTGGGGCCGATCACCTCGAACAGCCTCGGCACGACATCGACCTGAACACCCATGTCGCGCAGCGCACGGACGAGCGGCAGCAGCTCAGCGTGCGAGTCGTTCGAGAAGGCAAAGACGACCCGGTCGACCGCGTAGAGACGGACGAGCTCGCGCAGGTCGGAAAGCCCGCCCAGCACTTTCACGTGCTCCACGTCGGGACGCCGCCCGCGGGGATTCGCGTCGACGAATCCGACGACGTTGAGCCCGTATTCCTTGTGGTGGAGCAGCTTCCGCGCGACGAGCTGACCGACGTCCCCCGCCCCGACGACGATCGTGTTCTGGACGTACGCGAGGCTACGGCGAGCGAGTCCGCGGGCGGCGATGCGGGCGAACGTGACGAGGAGGACCGCAAAGACCCAGAAGATGGTGAGCTTGCCGAGATTCGGGTCGGCCGTCGCCGTGATCTGAGCGAGGCGCTCGGCGACGAAAACCCCGACGGTCATCAGCAGCAGGACGCGGATGAGGTCGTCCGACGTGGTCGCGTCGGCCCGTTCCTCGTCGCGGTCGTAGAGCCCGATGAGCTTCGCGCCGACGAGCCAGATCGGCAGAGTCGCCAGGAAGAAGAGCACCTCGTCGCGTAGGTTGATGCGGTCGGGCGACCCGCCGCTGCCGATCAGGATCTCGACGAGCGCGAAGGCGAGCACGAGGCCGAGGACGTCCGCCGCCAGCAGCATCCGTCGCATCAACCAGCCGCGACCGCGAATGAGCATGGTCCGCCGCCGATGCTCGAGAATCGCCCGCGTCCGATCGTCGGCGCCCGCTGTTTTCAGCGCGAACTCGCTCGCCGGTACCGCCTCCCCCCTGTCAGCGATCACGAGATCCGGTCGATCTCCTTCCTACCGCGAGCCGGGGCTCTGAAGCCGCCTTCGGCGTATCCGTAGCCGTACCCGTAGCCGTAGCCGCCGTCCGCTTTTGCGCCCGTGAGCACGAAGCCGAGCTTCACGATGGGCAGGCCCGAGAGGACGCGCGTCATCTCGTCGAGCACGGACCGCCGCAGGTTGTCCATGCGAGTGACGACGAGGAGCGCGTCGACGTGCGTGGCCAGCGCCATCGCGTCGCTGAGGTCGAGCAGCGGCGTTGCATCGACGAGAACGAGATCCGCGCGCTCTGTCAACTGGGCGAGGACGTCGGAGAGCCCAGATCGGGAGACGAACTCGGGCGGGTTCGGGGGTAGTGGTCCCGTCGTGAGGACGTCGAGGATGCCGCTCACCGACCCGTTACCCGCACGAACCTTGAGCTCGCTTTCGTCGACGACCGCGATCTTGGCGACCGCCTCGTCGAGCCGGTTGTGGCCGAGGGCAACCTGGGTCAGGCCCGGTCGCCCCTTGAGGCCGAAGAACGTCGCGATGGTCGGCCGCCGAAGGTCGAGGTCGACGAGCGCAACCCGGCGGCCACCGCGGGCGAACGCGACTGCCAGATTGGCGACGGTCGTGGACTTGCCTTCGCCGCGCCGTGCGCTGGTGACCATGATCGTCCGAGCGCCGCGGTCGTGGTTGACGAAGTCGACGTTCGTCGCAAGGACTCGGAATGCCTCGGCGGCGGGCGTGTGCGGGTCGGCAAGCATGATCAGCTTCTCGCTGGCGCGCAGCCGGCGAGGGGGCTCGGGGATCCGACCGAGGAGCGGCAGGCCGAGGCGCCCCTCGACCTCGCCGCCGCTCCGCACACGCGTGTTGAGCACGTCGCGCAGAAAAGCGAGCCCGATCCCGAGCGCGAGCCCGAGCACGCCGCCGAGGATGGCGTTGCGCACTGGCTTCGGCTGGATTTGCGCCGCCCCACTCGGGGAGCGCGAAAGGAGGACGTTCGAACCCTGCAGCACCTCCATCGTGCGGAGCTGCTGATCCTTGTCGACGAGGCTCGCGTACAGGGTCGAGCTCACCGCTCGGGCCGCCTTCAACTCCGCGAGCCGTCGCTCGACCTCCTGGCGCGCCGTGACGAGCGTTGCGGTGTCGAGTTGGTGCCGGAAGCTCGTGTAGGCGCGGGCGTAGGCCGACGCGAGACGGGTGGCAATCTGGGGATCGGGATCGGTGACCGTGAACGTCAGGAGATCCGAGTCGGGCGAGGCCGCGACCGAGGACTCCCCCAGCAGCTGCGCAGGTGTTCGGCTGGTCACGCCGGCGTCGACCAGCGTCCGCTGGGCGACCGTCGGCACGCGGGCCATCTCTGCCTGCGTCTGGGCCGCCCGGACCGGATCGACGTACGGCTGCGTCACGTTGGACAGCGTCGCCCCGAGGTTTTGCGTGCCGAGGAAGACGTCTGCGGACGCCTGGTAGAGCTTCTCCTGGCGGTGGGAGACGTAATACGCCGCCCCGACGATGAGCGCGGTCGTCAGCACGACGATCCATGCCCCCCGGCGTAGGACGTGCAGGTGGTGGCTCAGCGCCGACGGTTCACTGGCGTGAGGCGGTATTTCTTCCCTCCCCCTCGAGCGAACGAGATACCAAGCTAACAGACGTCCGTGGCCGCTCCAGGCAGGCGAAGAAAGGCCCACTCGCGCCAACCGCAACGACGCCCACCCCCGAGGACGCGTGAGCCGCAGGACTGTTGGGAAGGCGTGTCATACACAGTCCTTTGTGGCGCTTTGTGGCGCTGGTCGAGGAAGCACCGTAGGGGCCGTCTCCGTTGCTGTCAAGTGAAGTGTCGATCCGAGGTGCCGCCGCATCGGACCTGTTCCCACTCGACAGGATGGCTAACCGGTGACTGAGTGAGCTTGGGCCCCGTCAGCCTGCCCCGTGCGGTGACCGGGTCCCTGAACCGCATGTCCGAACAGGGTGTCCAGATGGGACACCAAAGTGCTCCGGCCGGGGGTTAGGCAACGACGCGGTAAACCTCGAAGACCTCCGCGTATTCCCGGTTCACTGTCGCGATGGGACAAAACGGCTGCAAACCGCGGCTTTAGTCTCGCGAAAGACGTGTCACGCTGGTGTGCCCGGATCGTGACGATCGGAGGTCGGTGCGCTGCGGCTGGGCAGAATCGGCGCGATGCGTCGTCCCGGCGTCGAACACGAGCTTCCCGCTGCGGTCATCGACGTGGGCTGGGTCAACGGGCTCGCCGCGATCCGCTCCCTCGGGCGCGCGGGCATCCGCGTGCTCGCGGTCGATCACCGTCCGAGCGCGCTCGGCTTCCGCTCGCGCTACGCGGAACGTTTCCTCAGTGCGGACGCTCACGTGGACCCGACGCGGTTCATCGCGTCGATCCGTGCGCTGGGCGAGGTCGTCGTCTTTCCGACGCACGACGGGCAACTGAATCTGATCGCGCAGCACCTCGGCGATCTCGACGTGCTCGCCCCTTTCTCCGGTTGGGATGTGCTCGAGCGGGTCCAGAGCAAGCGTGCCCAGCTCGACGAGGCCGCCGCCGCCGGCGTCGACGTCCCGCGCACGCACTATCCGCGCACCGCAACGGAAGCACGCGCCGCGGCAGAGGAGCTCGGCTTCCCCGTGCTCGTGAAGCCGGAGCATCCCGTCGGCTTCAAGCAGCGCTTCCGCCGCCAGGCGTTCCGTTGCGAGACCGTCGACGAGGTCGGAGACGCCTACACGCGCGCCGAGGAGTTCGCGCCGATGGTGCAGGAGCTCGTTCCGGGTGGTGACGACACGCTCTACACCGTCGGCAGCTACGTCGCGCGCGACGGCAGTCCACTCGGTGTCTTCTCCGGTCGCAAGTTGCGCCAGACGCCGCCCGGCATCGGCACCTGCCGCGTGGGCGAGGCCGTCTGGGTGCAGGATGCCGTCGACGCCGCGCTGCGGCTCCTCGAAGGGTTCGGCTATTTCGGTCTGTCGCAGGTGGAGTTCAAGCGCGATCCGCGTGACGGCAAGTTCAAGCTGATGGAGATCAACCCGCGCCTGTGGCAGTGGCACGGGCTCGCCGCGGCCTGCGGGGTCGACCTGCCACGCATCGCGTATGACGACCTCGTGGGCGGGACGCCGACCAGGGCCACCATGAACGGCGAAGGCAAGCGGTGGGCGATCACGTTGCTCCCCGGCGAGAGCCCGGCCTTGCAGCGGCCTCCCTACGTCGACGCCGTGTTCGCGCGCGACGACCCGAAGCCCGCGGCGGTGCATCTCGCCCGGGTGGTGCGGAGCGCATTCCGATGATTCCGCCCGACATCGAGCGGCGTGCCCGCTGGGTGCTCGACTCGATCGGTGCGGCGAACGTCGGCTTCGGCGACGACGTGCCGTACAACGCGGCGGCGTGGGAACAGGTCGCGCGCGGCGAGCGTCCCGACGGCGACGACATCGCCGAAGGCTTCTTCCATCTGGCGCGCGTCGAGGAGAAGTCAGGCCCGAGGGATGAGCACGGCCGCTTCCGTGCCGAGTGGTCGTGCCTCGATCCGCTCGATCCGCCGCTCGAGCGATTGCGCCGCAAGCTCGGCGTGGCCGAGGGCGGGGGTGCACGTTTCACGGTCGCGCTGACGCACGACGTCGACTCGCCCTGGCGCTGGACGCGGATCGGCGTGCGAGGCGCGGTCGCGCGCCTGAAGCAGAACGTCCTCAGTGCCCGCCTCGGCCCGGCGGTGCGCGAAGCCACCGGGCTCGCCGCGGCGCCGTTGCACGTCATGCGTGGCACTGACCCGAACTGGCGGTTCCAGCAGATCGTCGCCGAAGAACGGCGCCGCGGCGCGAGCGGGTCGACGTTCTACGTGATCGCGAGCCACCACGACCCGCATGACGGAGCGGCGCCCGAGGAATACGGCCGGCTCCGGCCGCGGCTCGTCGAGACGCTGCTCGAAACGGGTGCCGAGGTCGGTCTCCACGGCAGCTACGCAGCAGCTGACGACCCGGTCCGTCTCGCCACGGAGAAGCAGAAGCTGGAAGCGCTTGCCGGCCCGATCGCGGGGCATCGCTACCACTACCTCCGCCTGGATCCGCACCGAAATCTCGCTTCGCTCGCCACCGCTGGCCTTCGCTACGACACGACGCTCGGCTTTCCCGATGCCGTCGGCTTCCGCGCCGGGATCGCGCGTCCCTTCCGTCCGTGGGACTTCGAGCGGGACGAGCCATTCGATCTCGTCGAGATCCCGCTCGCGGCGATGGACGCCACGCTTGCGGAAGAGCGCTACTTCGGGCTGGCGGCGAAGCGCGCCGAGCCGCAGCTCATGAGACTGCTGGACTGGGCCGCCGAGCACGGTGGAGCGTTCGCCATTCTCTGGCATCCGGACCGCTTCGATCCGATGACGTCCGGTGGCTGGGACCGCCTCTACTCGAGGCTGCTGGACGGAGTCCGGGAGCGCGGGGGGAGCTGTGTCGCGGCCGCCGAGCTCGTGTCGTCCCATTCGACCTGATCGAAGTAGCGCAGCGCGCGTCGTGTCGGGCGCACCTGCGCGCTCAGCTGCATCAGCTCTTCGCGGGAGATCTCGCCGAGCGCGCTCTTGATCCCCAGATACGGGAGGTTCAGGTCCTCCTGGTACACGATCGTGGAGATGCGCGGATTGATCTCGATCACATGGTCGCCGACGAGTTGAATGTTGAAGAAGTAGTCGATGCCGAGGTCGGCGACGATGCGCTGTGCGACTTCCATCAGCCAGTGATCCTGCAGCGTCTCGAAGTACATCGCGAGCCCGGCGCGCATCGACTCGCGTGTCTTCGCATGTCCCAGCAGAACCTGTCCCGAGCGGGCGATGCCGTCCACGGTTCGCTCGCGGCCCTCGGCGAGCTCCATCACGAGCAGGTCCGGCCCGCCCTCTTCCGGCAGCAGCTCCATCACGTCCTTGAGCCGCATCGCGAGGTTGCCCGGCCGCTCCTCGATCAGCTGCCTCGCGCGATCGACGGTCGCGTCCAGCACGCGAAAGCCACGTGAGCCCGAGCTGAACACGGGCTTGAAGCAGACCGGTCGTTCGGGATAGCCGAGATCCTCCGCCGCGAGCGCGAGCGCGCGGCCGCCGCTCACCCTGCGCCAGGCGGGTGCCCGCAGGCCGAGGCGCTCGAGCAGCGCGTAGGCCTCGGCCTTGTCGTTCGCGACCCGGATCGTCTCCGGGGAGGACACCATCACGTTGGTGCCCATGAAGCGCTCGCGCGCATCGGCAAGCCCTTGGAGATCGTGGGACGACTGGGGCAGCACGGCGTCGACGTTCTCGCGGCGCACAACGTCGAGCACGGCATCGGCGAACGCGGGATCGTTGCCAGGCGGGACGACGTAGAAGCGGTCGCAGAAGTGCCTGCCGACCGCCTGCGGAGACATGTCTATGCCGACGATGCGCACAGCGCGCTCGCCGTTCAGGCGCAGTGCTCTCAGGAGCGCGGAGGTGCCGGGAGCGCCCGAGGCCGTGACGAGGACGGTGATGTCACGCATCGACGCGGCGATGCTACTTGGCGTCCAGATTCAGCGAGTGTTCGCTGCTTAGACGGCCCCCGGGAACAGAAAACGGACCTTGTTCCACCGGGCGATCTGGCACCCGTCTTTTCTACCGAAGCGCGCCCGGACTAGCTTCCCGCGGAACCGACCGGTCACGAGCGCCTCCTGCGGCCCGCCGTAGATCTGCGTGCACGCCACGCCCATCGGCGTGGGAGCGAACGGCCGCGCGAGGTGCATCAGCTTCGTGCAGGCCGCCGCGCGTCTCGGAAGGGTGCCCCCGACCCGGCTTCCACACTCGAGGGTGTAGACGTGCTTGCCGGGTTGGCCCTGGCCGTTCGGCCAGACCGTGATGTGCAGCGAAGCCGAAGCGACCAGGATCGCAGCCAGGACGCTCACCGTCCCAGGATAGGCAAGAGCCGGCGCAGCCTACGCCGCTCGGCCGGCAGGTAGAAGCCCAGAGCGAGGAGGACCAACGGGAACGCCGCCGTGAGCGCGAGCGCCACGGGCAGCGGCGCGTGGGAGAGCTTCCCGACGACCGTGAGCCCGACGGCCGCGATCGCGAGAGTCGCGACGCGCCGCCACTGGTAGGAGACCGGAAACACGCGGTGGGCGCGCCAGGCCATGCCGACGAAGAGGAGCGTGTACGCCACGACCGTCGCGATTGCAGCTCCCATCCGTCCGTAGGACGGGATCAGGGCGAAGTTCAGCGTCACGTTGACAGCCGCGGCGGCGCCGGTCACGAGCCAGTTCGACCGGGTCTGTCGCGCCCGGCCGGTACCGATCTGCACCACGACGTAGGCGCCGAATGCGGCGACACCGAATGCGAGCGGTGCAACCACGTTCTGGGCCGGATAGAACGGCTTGGTCGAGATCAGCTTCACGATCCACGGCGCCAGCAGTCCGAGCGCGAGCGCGAGCCAGCAGCACACGAAGACGACGTAGGTGAGCACGAAGCTGTAGGTGCGCTGCGCCTCACGGTCGTCCTCGATCGAGTAGGCGAAGGCGGGCCAGGCCAGTCTGAATGCGGTGAGGAGCAGGACGATCGCCGAGGCGATGCGCACGCCGACCGAGTAGAGGCCGACCTCTTGCGCGTCCGTGAGCTTGATCAAGAAGAAGCGGTCGCTGAAGTTCGTCAGCCAGAGAGCGACGGCGGAAGGGACGAGCGGCAGGCCGAAGCGGTTCATGGCCCGGTAGAGCGAGCGGTCGAACTGGAGGCCCAGGGCATGCCTGCTGTAGAGCAGGAGCGCCGCGTACGCGATCAGCGTCCCGGTGAAGTTTCCGACGAGCACGCCGAGCGGCCCCTTTTTGAAGACGACGACGAGCAGGATGGTCGCGGTGATGGTGATCGCGACATTCGCGAGTGTGGCGGTGACATACGCGGTCGAGCGCTGCTCGACGCGGAAAAGCGACGTCATCTGCTCGTAATTCAGCGCGGCCCAGAGGCCGATGAACGCTGCGATGACGAGGCCGCGGTGACCGTGCGTGCCGAAGAGGAGCCAGGAGAGCTGCGCCGCAAGCGCGATTCCCGCGACGGTGGCGGCAGTGGACGCGGCCATCACGTACCAGAACGCGGTGCGCACGACGAGATGCCGGCGTGCCGGCTCGGTGGAGTCGAAGTAGAACCGGAAGAACGCGCTCTTCATCGCCTGCGCGACGAGCGCCGTCAGCACCGCCGACAGCGCGACGAGCGTCTCGATCAAGCCGTAGTCGCTCGGCGACAGGTAACGCGTGTACAGCGGCAGCAGCAGCACGCCGAGGACGCGCGCGACGATCGAGCCGAGCCCGTAGATCGCCGAATGGCGCAGGAGCTCTTTGAGCCGCTCGATCATCGAGAGCTCAAAGTATGGACGTGTAGACCTCGATGAGCCGGTCGGCCACCTTGTCGAGGTTGTGGACGCGCTCCACGTAGGCGCGTCCTTCCTGTCCGAGCCGCTTGCGCAGCTCGAAGGAGTCGACGAGGGGGCTCAGCTTTTCCACCAGGTCGTCCTTCGTCGCCGAGACGATCGGCACCTTCAGGCCGAAGGCCTCCTCCGTCTGTGCAACGGCCTCGGGGTCGAGGTGCGTCACGACCGGTTTGCCATACGCCATCGCCTCGATCGCGAACACGCCGTGCCAGAGGTAGTGCATCTGGTCGACGACGATGTCGGCGCGCTTGAACCGCTCAACCGCCTCCTCGTGCGGCACCCCGTGGACCACGTCGAGGTCGACGGGCAGCTGCGCGCACGCGGCGATCACGTGCCGCGTTCCTTTCTTCTCGAGATCGGAGGGCGCATGCACGACGAGCGGCCGCTCACGGTCGGCCGGGGCCACCGGCTCGTAGTCACGCAGGTCGAGGCCCGGCGGGATGACCGCGGTCGCGTCCGGGACCCAGCGCGTTGCCGCGTACGAACCGACGATCCAGGCGTCGAACTTCTTGCGGTACTCGAGCTCGTGCAGGCTCTTGCCGCGGATGTCGTCGCCGAGGAACTGCATCACCGACTTCTTGCGCGCCGCGCGCAGGATCGGCATGTTCAACGACTTCGGGACGAGCGTCTTCCCGAAGTAGAAGTGGAAGATGTCCGTCTCCGGGAGATAGCGGGCAAGGGCGCGCCACTGGACGGCCTGTTGCCGCAGCAGGCCGGACCGCGGCAGGTCGAGGTCGATGTCGTATTCGTCCGGACGCCATTTCTGCGGCCAGAAGACGAGCAGCCGCGCATCGACGCCCTTGCGCCGCAAGGCGTTCACGTGGGCCCAGCCGGTGCCGGCGAGGTTCACAGGGAGATGGAGGACTCGGGTGTTCGTTGGCACAAGCTCAACGATACGATCCGCGGCCTTGTCCGCCGGGTTGAAACGACGCCTGTACCGCGCTGCGCGCGCAGTCCGTCATCCGGGTCCCGCCCTCGAGCGCCGACGCATCCGCGACGAGGTCGCGCGCTTCCTCGGCGGCCGCAACACGCTTGCGGGCTACGAACGGGAGGTGAGGGACAGCGGGCTGATGGAGCATCTGCTCGACAAGGGGCGCGAGCATCACACCGCAGTCGTCGCAACGGGCGCCGGCCACTCGCTCGGCGCGATCGGCTACACGGAGGGCGTCTACCTCTACGCCGTGCTGCGCACCGCGCGGCCGGCCGTCGTGGTCGAGACGGGCGTGGCGAACGGCTTCTCGACCGCCTTCTCGCTCCTGGCGCTGCAGGCGAACGAGATGGGGCACCTGCACTCGGTCGACATGCCCCGTGAGGTCGGTCGCGAGTACGAGCCGGGCACGTTCTACGAAGGCGAGGGGCGCGCGGGCATCCCGCCCGGGTCCGAGCCCGGCTGGCTGATCCCGCCGGCGCTGAAAGAGCGTTGGACGCTGATCCTGGGCCGCAGCCAGGAGGAGCTGCCCCCGTTGCTCGAGCGGCTGGGAACGATCGATGTCTTCATGCACGACAGCGAGCACTCGTTCGACTGCATGTGGTTCGAGTTCAATGCCGCCTGGCCCGCTTTGCGGCCCGGAGGTTTGCTGGTCTCGGACGACGTGAACTCGACACAGGCCTTCGGCCGCTTCGCTGCCCAGGAGGGGCGCGATCCGGTCCGGCTCGCCCGAGGAATGGCCTTTCTGCGGAAGTGATTTGACAAGTTAGTGAGTAATCGCTAACAATACGACCCATGGCTGTCGCCACCGAACGGAAGAGCGCAGAAGAACGCCGCGAGGCCGTTCTGGAGGCCGCTCTGGCGGAGTTTGCCGCCCACGGTCTCGACGGTGGCTCGACGGACGCGATCGCCAGAGCCGCCGGGATTTCACAGCCCTATGTCTTCCGGCTCTTCGGCACGAAGAAGGAGCTGTTCATGGCCACGATCGAGCGTTGCCTGCGCGGAACGCTGGAGATGATGCGGACCGCGTCCGCCGGCCTGAAGGGCGAGGCGGTACTCGAGGCGATCGGCGAGGCCTATACCCAGCGGCTGGCGAATCCGACGTACCTCCACGCGCAGATGCAGTCCTACGCCGCCTGCGGCGATCCCGCGATCCGCGAGGTCGTGCGTAAGGGCTACGGGGAGATGGTCGAGTACGTGGAGCGCGCCTCCGGCCTTGAACCGGACCGGGTCGCCCACTTCTTCGCCAAGGGGATGCTCCTGAACGTCGTGGCCTCGATGGACCTGCTCGGCGCTGAGGAAGGCTGGGCGAAGCGCCTGATCGAGGGCTGCCGCAAGGACGTCTAGCCAGCCCTTTTTTTTGGATCTGAAGTAAGTGATAACTCACAAGCAAAGGAGGAACCCATGAGTACCAGGACTCGAACGATGTGGACTTTCACAATCACCTCGGTGGCGGTGTTCATGGCCACCCTCGACAACCTCGTGGTCACGACGGCATTGCCGGTGATCCGCAGGGACCTGCACGCGACCATCCAGAGCCTGGAGTGGACGGTCAATGCGTACACGCTCACGTTCGCCGTGCTGCTCCTGACCGGCGCCGCGCTCGGAGATCGGTTCGGGCGTCGCCGGATGTTCGTGATCGGCCTCGCGATCTTCACCGTCTCGTCGGCCGCAGCCGCGCTTGCGCCGAGTGCCGGGGCGCTCATCGCAGCGCGTGCGGCGCAGGGTGTGGGCGGCGCGATCATCACGCCGCTGACGCTGACGATTCTGAGCGCGGGCGTGCCGGCCAACCGCCGTGGCGCCTTCATCGGAGCGTGGAGCGGCATCGCCGGCCTGGCCGTCGCACTGGGCCCGGTTGTCGGCGGCGCCGTCGTGAGCGGTATCTCGTGGCACTGGATCTTCTGGCTCAACGTTCCGATCGGTATCGCCCTGATCCCGCTTGCGCTTCGCCGCCTGAACGAGTCCCATGGGCCGGCGGCCAAGCTCGACCTGACGGGCCTGGCACTCGCCAGCGCCGGCCTGACCGGAATCGTGTGGGCCCTCGTCCGCGGGAACGGACAGGGTTGGGCATCGGCCGAGATCGTCACCGCACTGGTTGTCGGCGCGATCGTGTTCGCGCTGTTCATCCTCTGGGAGCTCCGCGTCGACGAGCCCATGCTGCCGATGCGCTTCTTCAAGAACCGGGCCTTCGCGCTCGCGAATGTCGCGTCCCTGTTCATGTTCTTCGGCATGTTCGGCTCGATCTTCCTACTGAGCCAGTTCTTCCAGATCATCCAGGGCTACAGCCCGCTCGGAAGCGGCGTTCGCATCCTGCCGTGGACGATCATGCCGCTCTTCGTCGCGCCGGTGGCCGGCGCTCTCTCGGATCGGATCGGTGGGCATCGGCTCATGGGTGTGGGCCTGGCCTTGCAAGCGTCAGGGCTCGCATCGATCGCGGCCGTCTCCACGCCGACAACGCCCTACTGGCAGTTGGTCGCTCCGTTCGCAGTCTCGGGCATCGGCATGGCGATGTTCTGGGCGCCCGTCGCCAACGTCGTCCTCTCGGCGGTGAAGCCCGAGGAGCAAGGCCAGGCATCCGGCGCGAACAATGCGATCCGTGAGCTTGGCGGAGTCTTCGGCGTCGCGGTGCTCGCCTCGGTCTTCTCCTCGTACGGCGGCTACCGCACACACGAGACCTTCGTGAACGGGATGAACGCGGCCGTCTGGATCGGTGCTGGCGTCGTCCTGCTCGGTGCCGTCGCTGCGTTCGCGATCGGCAAGCCGCGACTCGGCGCCAGGGCCAGTGCCGTCAAGGCCGAGCCACTCGCAGAAGCCGCGTAGCGACGTCTTAGGCGTCGCTCGAAGGAATGAGCGTGAGCGCACTATCCTGTGTCCCATGGCCGGCACCGAAGCCTTCGAGGCACCTCACGTCGCCGAGGCCGATCTTCCGGCGCCCGACGTTTCGATCGTGGTGACGGTCTTCAACGAGGCCGCCTCGGTGGACGAGCTCTACCGGCGGACGATCACGGTGCTCGATCCAGGGCCACGGACGTTCGAGCTGATCTTCATCGATGACGGCTCGACGGACGGCACGTTCGCGGCCCTCGAGCGTCTCCACGCTGGTGACGCGCGCGTGCGTGCGGTCCGGTTCAAGCGGAATTTCGGCCAGCATCCTGCGATGCACGCCGGGTTGTCGCGGGCCCGCGGCGACATGGTGGTGACGATGGACGGCGATCTCCAGAACCAGCCGGAGGACATCCCCCGGCTCCTCGAAGCGGTCGAAGCGGGCAACGATGTCGCGAGCGGGCGGCGCCGCGCGCGCGAGGACTCGATCGGCCGTTCCGTGCCGTCGCGCGTGATCAACGGCATGCTTCGTCGCTTCACCGGCGTCGCGATCTCCGATTTCGGTTGCGCGTTCAACGCGTACCGGCGCGAAGTCGTCGAGCCGATGCTCGGCTCCATCGGCAAGCAGAGGTTCACGAAGGCGCTGGTTCTCTCCGGTGGTGCGAGCGTCGTCGAGGTCGATGTGGCGCATGCCCCGCGACACGGCCGGTCGCGCTACTCGCCGCTCGGACTCACCCGCACCGCGCTCCATGTGCTCGCGGGATTTTGGCCGCAGCCGATCCAGTGGATCGGTGTGCTCCTGGGCGCGGTCTCGTCGCTGCTGGCGTTCTCTCTCGCCATCTACGGCGTCATCTTCTGGATCGACGAGTCGAACTTCCCGGGCCCGCTGTTCGGCGGCGTCGCAATCCTTTTCGTCCTCGGCATCCAGGGCTTCATCATGGCGCTGATCGGCGAGTACCTCGGCCGCATCCAGCGCGATGTCGAAGGCCGCCCGATCTACACGATCGACCGCGAGCTCTGAACCGAGCGAAAGCTGCGCTTTCGCTCGGGAATTGAGTACGGCGCTTCGCGCTGAACGTGCGCGGGCCGAGCCCGCGCACTCTCATTGGTGTGTGCGCTAGGCGGTTGTTCCCGTCCGTGCGGGCACGGGCGCTGAAGCGTCCGCGCCCGCATCAGTCCGCCTGCGGCCAAGCCCGGCTCCGACTGGTCGTAGCCTCCGGCCTTGGTGGCTCGTGCTGGCCGCGCGTTCACCCGGAACCCAGGGCCAACGGAAACAAGACGCAAAGCGACCCATTTCGACGGCGGGCTACCTCCTTCTTTTCGGCGCAACTTTGTCACGTCCGCGTCACGTTTTGGGGTCAGACCCGACGACTTGTCCGCGTTGGACAGGGATTCCGTGTCTAAACCGGAACGGGAGTGCGACGAAAGTCTGCACGTACCTACTTCCGGTGCAGTCTTGTCACGTCCGCGGCACGTTTTGGGGTCAGACCCGACGACTTGTCCCAGTTGGACAGGGAATCTGTGCCTAAACGGAGGCGGAATTGCGGCAGACCTGAAGCGCCGACTCGGGCGTTCGGAACCTAGGTCACCGTCAGCTGCTGGGAAGCAGCTGCCAGGATCGCTTCCTTCAGCTCGTCGTGGAGCGCGCCCTTCGTCAGCAACGCGACGGCACCGGCTTCACGGGCCTGCTCTACAAGCTTCGGCTCGTCGAGGCCCGTGACGAGGATCACCCTCGTCTCCGGGCTGCGCTTGCGCAGTCGGCGCGCGGTCTCGAGACCATCGATCTCCGGCATGCGCACGTCGATCACTGCAACCTCGGCGTTCTCGCTCACCGCAAGCTCGATCGCGGTCCGACCGTCGCCTGCTGTTCCGATCACCGCCAGCCGGTCGTCGTGACCGAGCAAGAGCGCAAGCGCGTCGACGAACAGACGATGATCGTCGACGATCACCACCCGAACGGGAGTGGACTGAAAATCTCTGGGCATGCTCCTGGGTCTCGGGAGTCTGCCTCACCCTCCCCGGAAGCGCGGAAGGTCCAAACCCGTAGTCTTCCCCCGTGGCCAAGCGCGTCCTCGTCACCGGCGGGGCGGGATTCATCCCGTCCAACTTCATCCACCATCTGCTGGCGAAGACGCCGTACGAGGTGGTCTCCCTCGACGCCCTGACGTATGCGGGCAATCTCGACAACCTGGACGGCGCCATGTCGCACGAACGGCTCTCCTTCGTCCAGGGCGACATCCGGGACGCCGAGCTCGTGCGCGAGATCGTCGCCGACGTGGACGTGATCGTGAACGCCGCGGCCGAATCGCACGTCGAGAAGTCGATCGAAGAAGGCGCCCGTGAATTCGTCACGACCAACGTGGAAGGGACGCAGATCCTGCTCGACGCGATCCGCGAGGCACCGGTCGAGCGGTTCATCCTGTTCTCCTCGAGCGAGGTCTACGGCACGGCGGAGTCCGCGCCCATGGACGAAGAGCATCCGATCAATCCACGCAGTCCGTACGCGGCGACGAAGGCCGGCGCCGACCGCCTCGCGTACTCCTACTTCGTCACGTACGGGCTCCCCGTCGTGATCGTTCGGCCCTTCAACAACTACGGGCCGCGTCAGCACCCGGAAAAGGTCGTGCCGCGGTTCATCACGCAGGCCCTGCAGGACCGTCCCCTGACCATCCACGGCGACGGCCATGCGAGCCGCGACTGGCTCTACGTGGACGACGACGCCGAGGCGATCGAGGCCGTGATCGCGGCACCGCTCGAGAACGTGGCCGGCGAGGTGCTGAACGTGGCCACGGGCATCGACATCTCGGTCACCGACATCGCGGACGCGGTGCTCGAGGCCTTGGGGAAGCCTGCGTCCCTGAAGACGTACGTGACCGAGAGACCCGGGCAGGTCGACCGGCACATCGGCTCGACCGACAAGATGGAACGCCTGACCGGCTGGCGGGCGCGCACGTCGTTCGAGGAAGGGCTCGCGCGCACCATCGCGTGGTACCGCGAAAATGAGGTGTGGTGGCGGGGGATCCTTCAGAGCGAGACCAGGGCAAGCGTCTCCTCGTCCTAGGCGCCGGGCCGGCCCAGCTGGGTCTGCTCGCGGCGGCGCGTGCGCGTGAGCTGCACGTGATCGCGCTCGACCGCGATCCGTCCGCTCCGGGCTTCCGGTACGCCGATCGCCGCGCGATCGTCTCGACGGAAGACGAGTCGAGCATCGAGCGGCTGGCGAGCGCCGAGCGCGTGGACGGGCTGATCGCACCCGGCATCGACTGGCCGGTCGCGATCGCTGCGCGGATTTCGGAACGGCTGGCTTTGCCGCATCCGATCTCGCCGGAGACCGCGGCGCTGTCCACGTCGAAACTCCGCCAGCGCGAGCGCTTCGCAGAGGCCGGCGTGCCGCAGCCCGCGTACGAGATCTGCTCCGGGGCGGACGAGGCGGCCGCCGCAGCCGAGCGAATCGGCTTTCCTTGCGTGATCAAGGCGCCCGACCGTCAGGGACAGCGCGGGCTCACGCTCGTGCGGGCCGCCGAAGACGTCGCCGAGGCCGTGCGCGTGGCGCTCGACGCCTCGCGCACGGCGACGCTGCTCGTCGAGGAACACGTTCCGGGCCTCGAGGTGACCGTCAACGCCTTCTCTTCCCGCGGCCACTTCAACCCGCTGACGGTGACCGACCGCTTGACGGCGCCGCTGCCGGCGTTCGGCGTCGCGCTCACGCACGCCTGGCCGAGTGAGCTCGAGCCGGCCGAGATCGGCGCCGTCGTCGAAGCGGCCGCGGCGGCTGCGGCTGCGGTCGGGATCGAGAACGGTCCGAGCTACACGCAGGTGCTGGTCGGGCCGGACGGGCCACGCGTCGGGGAGCTCGCAGCGCGCCTCGGCGGTGGGCACGACGCCGAGCTCTGCCGCGTCGCCCTCGGAGTCGACCTGAACGGCGCGGCGCTCTCCGCGGCGTTGGGCGAGGAGATCCCCACCGCGAGCCTCGCGCCCGTAGCGCGGGTCGGCGGAGCGTGCGTGCGCTTCCTCGTCGCGCCGCCCGGCGAGCTGAAGGAGGTGAGGGGCATCGAAGAGGCTTTCGCGCAGGAGGGAATCCGCGGCATCCGCATTTACCGGCGACCCGGCCACCGCTTCGAGGAGTTCCGCCGCGGCGCGGACCGTGCGGGAGCGGTCCTGGCGGTGGGTGAGAGCCGAGAGCAGGCGCTGGAGCGGGCCGCTCGTGCTGAAGCGACAATCCGATTCGAGACCGATGTCGAAGCTCTCGTCTGAGACCCGCCGCCAAACCATGCTCGGCTTCCAGCCGCCTGCGATCGGCGACGAGGAGATCGCCGCGGTTACCGAGACCCTGCGCTCCGGCTGGCTGACGACCGGCCCGCGCAGCGTCGAGCTGGAGCGGCGGATGGCCGAGTACCTGCAGGCGGAGCATGTGCTCGCCCTGGCCTCCGGCACGGCCGCGCTGCACCTCGCGCTCGTCGGATTGGGAGTCGGCCCGGGAGACGAGGTGATCACGACGACGATCACGTGGCCGGCGACGGTGAACGTGATCGTGCACAGCGGCGCGACGCCCGTCTTCGTCGACGTGCTTCCGGGCGACCTCAACATCGACCCAGGCCTCGTCGCAGAAGCGGTCACCGAGCGGACGAAGGCAATCGTGCCGGTCGACCTCGCTGGACAGCCCTCCGATCTCGATTCGCTGCTCGAGCTCGGAGTCCCGATCGTCGAGGACGCCGCTCACGCCGCCGAGAGCTGGTATCGCGGGCGGAAGGTCGGCGCGATCGCCGACGTGACCTGCTTCTCGCTCTACGCGACGAAGAACATCGCCGCCGGCGAGGGCGGGCTCATCGCGACGAACCGCGACGAGCTCGCACAGGCCGTGCGCGACCTGCGACTGATGCGACGCGGCGACGGCTCGCGCTATGACATCGCAGTTCCCGGCTACAAGGCGAACCTCTCCGACGTGCTCGCTTCGATTGCGCTCTGCCAGCTCGACAAGGTCGAGCAGCACGCGGAGATCCGTCGCCACCAGTTCGCCGCGTACGACGAGGCTGTCGCAGAGCTTCCCGGAATCACGCCGCTCACCCGCGACGATCGGGACGTGCACGCGCTACACCTCTACGTCGTCCGCATCGATCCAGAGTCCGCAGGCGCGACACGCGACGAGTACCAGCGTGCGCTGACCGACGAGAACATCGCGACGTCGATTCACTTCCTTCCCGTGCACAAGCTCACCTTCTACCGAGAGCGGTTCCCCGATCAGGCGCCCTTGCCGGTAGCGGAACGAGCGGGCGACGAGATCCTCTCGCTGCCGTTGTCGCCGGCGCACTCCGACGACGACATCGCCGACGCCGTCGCTGCATTGCGGCGCGTGCACGATCGCTTCACGGGATGACGCGCAAGCGTCTCGTCAGGATCCTCCTGACGCTGGCCGTCACGGGCGGATGCCTCGGCTACATCCTCTGGCAGCTGAACGTGCGGCGCACGGCACACATTCTCGTCCACTCCAACCTCGGCTGGTTCGCCGGCGCGGTGCTCGTGATGCTCGTCGGCGTGCCGCCGATGGCGTACCGGTGGCAGCAGCTCCTGCAGACGAGGGGAATTCGCGAGCGCCTGCCCTGGTTGATGCGCTCGTACCTCGTCTCGTACACCGCCGGGCAGGTTCTGCCGACCGCGGTCGGAGGAGATGCATCGCGGGTCTACGAGACCGCGCGTCGCCATTCCGGCAGGCTCGGCGACCTGACGGCGATCGTCCTGCTCGAGCGCGCGCTCGGCGGCGTCGCGACACTCGTCCTCGCCGCGATCGGCTTCGCGCTCGCCCTTGGGCGCTACAACGTCGGCGCCTACCTGTGGATCGAGGGCGCGTTCGTCGTCGGCACGATCGTCCTCGGGGTTCTGTTCTTCTCGCATCGCGCCCGCGGGCCACTCCGCCGGTTCGTCCCGGTCCTGCGCCGGCTGCGGGTCGAGCGGCCGCTGCGTGCTCTCTACGAGGGAGTGCACGTGTTCCGCGGACACCTCCGGCTGATGGCGTGGATCTCGCTCCTGACGCTCGGTGTCCAGAGCATTCGCGTCCTGGCGATCTGGATGGCCGGCCGGTCGGTCGGGATCGAGCTCTCGCCGCGTCCCTACTACGTCATGGGCCCGCTGCTGTTCCTGGTCATTCTCGTGCCCTTCACAATCAACGGGCTCGCGGTCCGCGAAGCGTTCTTCGTCAGCTTCCTGACGCAACTCGGGGTCGACAAGGAGTCCGCGCTCGCGTGCGGCTTCCTGTTTTTCGTCGTCACGATCGCGCTCGCGCTTCCCGGCGCCGTCATCCTCGGAATCGAGAACCTGCGCGGGGTTGCGCGGCCCCGAGCGCCCGAGCTGAGATAGCCTCCGCCGCGGCCATGCGCGTTCTCATCACCGGCGGCGCCGGGTTCATCGGCTCTCACCTCGCCGACCGGCTCCTGGCCGAGGAGCACCAGGTCCGGGCGCTCGACAACCTCGACCCGCAGGTCCATCCGGCCGGGGAGAGGCCCGACTATCTCCACGCGGACGTCGAGCTACAGGTGGGCGACGTTCGCGACCACGAGGCGGTTCGGCAGGCTCTCGACGGTGTCGACGCGGTGGTGCACTTCGCCGCGGCGGTCGGCGTCGGCCAGTCGATGTACGAGATCGAGCGCTACACGTCGATCAACGCGATCGGCGCTGCCGTGCTCCTCGAGGAAGCCGTCGAGCGTCGCGATCAGATCCGCAAGCTGCTCGTCGCGTCGTCGATGTCGATCTACGGCGAAGGGCAGTACCGCAATCCCCAGACGGCAGAATCGGGGCTTGCGCCCGGCGTCCGGCCCGAGAGCCAGCTGGCCGCGCGCGAGTGGGACGTGCTCGCCGACGACGGGACGGCGCTCGAGTCCGAGGCGACGGCCGAGACGAAGCTGCTGCGGCCGACTTCCATCTACGCGATCGGAAAACGCGACCACGAGGAGATGGTGCTCGCGGTCGGTGCCGCCTATGGGATGCCCGCGGTTGCCCTCCGGTTCTTCAACGTCTACGGCGAGCGTCAGGCGCTCTCGAATCCCTACACGGGAGTTGCCGCGATCTTCTCCTCGCGCTTGCTGAACGATCGTGCGCCGCTCGTCTTCGAGGACGGAGAGCAGACGCGCGACTTCGTCGACGTGCGCGACATCACTCGCTGCTGCGCGCTGGCGCTGCAGGAGCACGGCGCCGACGGGCGGACGCTGAACGTCGGCACGGGCCGCCCGACCTCGATCGTCGACGTTGCGCGGGTGATCGCGCGCGGGCTGGGCAAGGAGATCGAGCCCGAAGTGGTGAACGAGTTTCGCGCGGGAGACATCCGCCACTGCTACGCCGACACGCAACTCGCCACCGAGCTGCTCGGCTTCCGCGCGGAGATTCCGTTCGAGGCCGGGATGCAGGAGCTGCTCGCGTGGCTCGAGGGACAAGAGGCTGCAGACTCGGTTGACGCGGCGCGCGAGGCGCTCGTGGCGCGCGGCCTCGCCCGTTAGTGCCGGAACTCAGCGTCTCGATCGTCAACACAGGGAGCCGCGAGCTGCTGCTCGCCTGTCTCGCGTCGCTTGCCGGCACCGCTGCAGAGATCGTCGTGCTCGACAACGCGTCCGAGGATGGATCTGTACCGGCCGTGCGCGAGCGCTTTCCCGACGTGCGGGTGATCGCGCAGCGGCAGCGCGCGGGGTTCGGCGCCAACCACAACACCGTCGTCCGGGCGACGACCGGACGTTACATCTACGTCTTGAACGAGGACACGACCGCCGACGACTGGGCGTTCGAGGCCCTCACCGCGTATCTCGACGCACACCCGCGCGTGGCCGCGGTCGGTCCGCGGCTCGCCTATCCCGACGGCCGTGTGCAGGACTCGGCGTGGCGGTTTCCGACGCCGCTCGTCTCGGTGCTCTCGCTGGCCACGCTCGGCAAGCTCGGCGTGACGCAGTCCCGCGGAGACGCCCCGCGGGCGGTCGACTGGGTGATGGGCGCCGCGGTCCTGCTGCGGCGAGAGGCGCTCGAGGAGGTGGGCCTCTTCGACGAGGGCTTCTTCCTCTATTCGGAGGAGGTCGACCTACAGGCCCGGCTGCGGCGCGCCGGCTGGGAGGTCCACTACTTCCCGGAGGCGAAGGTCGTGCACCACGAGTCGCAATTCAGCGCCGACATCCCCGACCGGCGGATCAACGAGATGTGGCGCAGTCGTCATCGCTACTGGAACAAGCATCACAGCGCTGCCGGCGCCCGCATCGCCGCGCTTGCGACCGGCGCCCAATATGCCGCCCGCGCCCTCCTGGCTCCGGTGGCGCGGCGCGACCGAGGTCTCGCGGGGCGCATGCGCCTGCATGCGCACGATGCCTGGCGGGTGACCGGGCCTGGTCTGCGTGAGTTGGCGGATGAATGGAACAGCCGTGTGGGCACTGCGCCGCAGCGCTAGCGGCGCCCCGATCCTGTTGCTCTCGTTGCCGCTGCTCGGCGTTGCACGACTCCTGCCCACGTACGGCTTCGGCCTCTGGCTCCGTCTCGTGGCAGCTTCGCTCGTGCTCCTGCTGCCGGGCGCTCTCGTCGCGCGCGCGTTACGGCTCCGCGGCGCCTCGGCCACCGTCGCCTGGGGCCTCGGCGCGCTCGGACCGGCGCTGCTGCTCGTCTTCGTCGTGCACAGCTCGATCCTGCTCGCGCTCGCGGTGCTCGGCGCCGTCGGCATCGTTGCGCTTCCCTTCGCGCTGCGCGTCGTTTCAGGTCCCCCGGCGTGGGACACGCTGACCGTTGCCTTCGTGGGGCTCGCGTTCGGGATCGCGCTCTGGCACGTCGCAGGTGTCGTCAGCGGCGACGCGCTGTTCCATCTCGGCCGAGTGCAGAAGCTCTATGCATTCGGCGACCTGCACGTCCGTTCGGTGGACGAGTTCGCCGACGGCGGCCTGCATCCGGGCTACGCCTTCCCGCTCTGGCACGCATTCCTCGCCCTCGTGGCGAGGCTCGGGGGCGTCACTCCGACGCAGGTCATGCTGCACGAGCCGAGCGCGATCGTTCCCGTCGCCTTCGCAGTCGTCTACGAGGCGGGCCTCGCCTTGTTCCGTTCGGCCTGGCTCGGCGTCGCGGTGCTCGTCGCGTCCGTCTCGGCCGTCGCGCTCGCAGCCGGACACGGCGGGTCGTTCGCGCTGCTGAGTCAGCCCGGGACGCTCGACCGCCACGTGCTGGTCGCCGTCGCGCTCACCTTGTTCTTCCTCTTCCTGCGGCACCCGGGCTGGCCCCTGGGCCTGTCGCTGGCCGCGATCGGCGTGGAAGTGCTGCTCGTGCACACGAGCACCGCCGTCTTCCTGGGCGTCCCGTTGCTCGGCTTCGCCGTCGCTCGCGTGGTGCTCACGCGCACCGATGCCCGCAGCTCGGCCACGGCTCTCGCGGCGCTCTTCTTACCGGCTGCCGGGGCGCTCGCGTGGCTCTTGCCGCTCATTCGCGAGACGGCGTCGCACTCGCCTTCGCGGGCCGAGCTCGAACGCGCGCTGACCAAATACGGGAGTGAGTTGAACATCGACTCGATCCGTCATTACTCGCTTCGGCCCGAGGTGATCTCGCGAGGCGGTGCCATTGCCGTGGCCGGCCTGGTCATCGTTCCGCTCGCCGCGTTTGCCGCCCGCCAGCGCTGGGCGGCTTTCGTGCTCGGCGGAACGCTGGCCGTGCTCGGAATCGAGCTCGTACCGTGGCTTTTCCCCCACTTCGCGGACGCGATCTCGATTTCGCAGGCACGGCGCCTGGCCGGCTTCGTCCCGCTGCCCTTTGCCCTCGCCGGCGGCGCAGCCGTGCTGACCCGATTGGCGGGCCTCTTCGTGCTGCCGGCGTCGCTCGGCGCAGGCATCGGCCTGCAGCTCGCGTTTCCCGGCGACTTCGGGCCCGGCCTGCACGGGGGCGGTCCCGCCCTCGCGACATGGATCGCTGCAGGCGGTGCGGTCGTCGCGATTGTCGTCGGGTTACTGCGGGAGCGGAGGATCGAGGCGCGGACCTGGGTCGTCGCCGCAGCGGTCGTGCTCTTCTGCATCCCTGTTGCGGTGCACGGCTTCCGCCAATGGTCGCCCGCAGCCTCGATCGACCGCTATGCACCGACGCCGGGCCTCCTCCACGTGCTGCGCACGAAGGTGCCCGAACGAGCCGTCGTGTTCTCCGATCTCGAGACGAGCTATCGGATCGGTGCGTACGCACCGGTCTACGTTGCCGCCGACCCGCCGGCCCACGTCGCCGACACGGCCCCCAACCGACCATACTCACGCCGCATCTCGGTGATCCGGTTCTTCCGCACGGGCGACGTCTCGATCCTCGACCGGTACCACGCCGACTGGCTCGTCGTGGACAAGAGCCGCTTCCAGGTCCGCGTGCCCTGGACGTTGGTCTACGAGGATCAGCGCTACGCGCTCTACCATCGGCCTTAGTGCCCCTACAGGGAATGTCCTCCGGCTTCTGGCCCGCGATCACGCGGCGCCAGAGTCCACCCTCTCCCTTAGCAAGGCAGACCAGCCTTGCTGCGGTCGAGTGCGGCCTCTGGCTTGGTGCTCGCGACCCAGAAGCTCGGCAACATCCCCTGCAGGGGCACTGATGAAAGTCCTTCTGGTGACCATGTACTTCCCACCGTCCGGGGGCGGGGGCGTGCAGCGGCCGCTCAAGTTCGCGACGCATCTGCCGGCCCACGGGATCGAGACGCACGTCCTCGCCCCCGACGATGCGAAGTGGATCCATTCGGATCCGGGGCTCGTGCCACCGACGCAGGCGTGGATCCACCGCGCGCGCTACATCGGGCCACGCTCGCGCAAGCTGGCGGATGAGCTGCACGGACGCCAGGGGCTCGATCGCCTCTCGCGTCAGGCGCGTTCGCTGTCGCGTCGCGTGCTCGTGCCGGACGAGAATGTCGGCTGGAACCTGACCGCGATCCCCGCGGCGGTCCGCATTGCACGCGCGGAAGGCATCGACGTCGTGATCACGACCTCGCCGCCCAACTCGGTGCATCTAATCGGCGCCGCGGTGAAGCGCATCACCGGCGTGCGGTGGGTTGCCGACCTTCGCGACTCCGTCGGCGCTCATCCGCATCGTCGCGTCGAGCGGGCCTCAGTGCGCGCGAAGGAAAAGGTGAGCGAGTCCGTTGCGCGTCTCGTGGCACGCCAGGCCGACGTCATCGTCGCCGCATCCGAGGCCATCGCGGACGAGGCGCGCGCGCTCGAGCCGGTTGGGGCCGTGACGACCATCCTCAACGGCGCCGACTTCGACGACTTCGCCGGATTGGCGTATCGCCGCGGTGACCGCTTCCGCATCACGCACACCGGCAGCTTCTTCGGCAAGCGCGACCCGCGGCCGTTTCTGACCGCACTCGCCGAGTCGGGGCTCGAGGACGTCGTTGCACGTTTCGTCGGCGACTTCCGCGTAGCCGATCGTGAATGGGCCGAGTCGCTCGGCCTCGGGAACAGGCTCGAGCTGCATCCGTATGTGCCGCGCCGGCAGTCGCTCGCATTGCAGCGAGACTCCGACGCGCTCCTTCTGCTCATCCCCGATGCCGGCGGACGCGGCCAGGGAGTGTTGTCGGGAAAGGTCTTCGAGTACCTCGCGGCCGAACGCCCCATCCTGGCCGCGGTGCCGCCGGACGGCGCGGCGGCGAAGCTCATCCGCGAAACCGGCGCCGGCGTCGTCGCCCCGGCCGACGACGTGCCCGCTCTGACCGCAGCGTTGTCCGAGCTCTACGCGAAGTGGCGGGCGGGCGCGCTGAACGGAACGCCGCTGTCGTCGGACGACCGTGAGCGGCTCGGCCGGGCCGCGCGCGTCGAGGAACTTGCCGAGGTGTTGCGAGGGCTCGAGTGAAGATCACCGGCACGCTCTTCCTCGCGACGCTGTTCTGCGTCACGTGGGAGAAGGTGCACTGGAACGTCGCGGGCGCGGTCGGGCTGACCGACGTGCTGACGGTCATGTTCCTCGTCGCGTTCGCGCTCGAATGGGGGCGCCCCCGTTTCCCCCGCACCACCGTCACCGTGCTCGCGATCTTCGCGGTGCTCCTCGTGATCTACCTCGTCGGCTTCTTCAACATCGAGACGAAGCAGTCGCTCGACCAGTGGGGAAAGGGGATGGTGAAGTTCGTTCTCCATTTCCTCTTCCTCGGAGCGGGTGTCGCCTACCTGGCACGGCGCTCGCCGCTCTTCTACTGGAAGGCGATCGCCGCGCTCACCGTCGGGCTCGTCGTCAACGGTATCTACGGCGTGCTGCAGTTGCTCGCGGCACGCGCCGGCACGAACCTCGACCAGGTCGTGCTGTCACCGCTGACGGGCGGCGCCAGTTCGATCAACCTCTACGGCGCGATCGGTGGGACGGCCGTCTACCGGCCGAATGCGCTCACGACCGATCCGAACCACCTCGCGGTGATGCTCTGCATCCCGCTGCTGACGCTCCTGCCGGTCTACCTGCGTCTCGAGCGTGGGCATCGGCTGCGGGTGCCGCTCGCCGTCGTGCTCGGCTTCCTCTTCCTCGTGATGCTCTCCACGCTCTCGCGCAGCGGGCTCCTCGGGCTGGTGGTCGGGCTGCTCGTGCTCGGCATCCCGTATCGGCGTCGTCTCGTGTCCCGTGCCCTGCTCGTGCCGCTCGGCGCAGTCGCCGCACTTCTCGTCGCCGTCGTCTGGAGTCGCCGTCACTACTTCGAGGTGCTGCTGAAGTCACGGGTTCAGACGAGCGGCGGTTCTGAAAACGCTCATTTCGCCGTCTACAGCTTCGTGCCGCAGGTCATCCATTCCCATCCGTTGTTCGGCCTCGGTCTGAACACGTTCTCCGTCTACTACGAGTTCGTGACCGGCAAGTCGAACTGGGGACCGCATTCGTTTTACGTTGCGCTGATCGTCGAGACCGGGCTCGTCGGGTCGGTGGCGTTCCTGCTCTTCCTGCGCTATCTGTTCCTGCGTCTGCGCGCCGCGCGGGCCTTGGGGCGGCAGTTCGCTCTGCAAGGGCTCGCAATCGCGCGCCGCGTGCGGCCGCTGGCGTGGGGGATGACTGCGGCGCTCGCCGGGACGATGGCTTCGAACTTCTTCTACCTGACCATGCAGTTCTATTACTTCTACGCGTTCGCGGCCCTCGTGCTCGCCTTACCCATCGTCTTCGGGCGCAGACAGGCTGCATGACCTCCCTCGACGTCGCGTCGCTGGGTTCGGTGCGCAACCTCGCTCGAATCGGCGTCATCGCGTGCGTCGTCCTGACGCTCGCCGTCACGCTGCGCTGGCTCTTTCACGACGCGCTGCCCGGGCAGGATCACTGGGCCTCGCTCAACTCGAGCGAGACCTATGCGCAGCGCACGTTCCCTTCCGACGAGTTCATCGGGAGCGGGCACGTCGCCGAGGACGCCCGCCTCTGGATGCCTCGCTTCGCGACCTACCGGGTGCTCGTCGGCTCGAAATACGTGGGCTCGCCGTGGGGTTGGGCGGCCCCGAACTTCCTCGCGGGCTTCCTGTTCCCACGGAAGCGTGACGATGCCCACGGGCAGTGGGTGCTGTGCCTCGGCTGTGACGTCAGCTCCCTCGGCTCCGGCTTCCACAAACTCTCGGACGGCGGCAACGGTGTCGTGTTCGGGCGGATCGGCGGATGACGGTTCGCGCCATCGCAGGGCTCGTCGTGCTCAACGTCCTGCTGGCCGTACTCGGGTGCGCGCTGCTGTGCGCACTCAGGCCTGGCACGACTCGGAGGGAGCTCCTCCGCCTCGCCGGCGTCGGATACCTGCTCGGGGTCGCGGCGCTGATGGTCGCGCTCACGATCCTGATCGTCCTCGGCATCCCGGTGAACCTGCTCAGCACGGTGCTGGTGGGAGTCGCGGTCTTCGCAGCGTCCGCCTTCTCCGCCCGGCGCCGGCGCAGCCGCTCGGATGGAAAGCCCTCGCCGGCGGCGATGGTCTCCATCTGGAGCGGTGCGCTCATAGCGCTGCTCGCGGTCGTCCTCGAAGCAGTCTTCCGAAAGGGCCGCCTGCAAGGGTTGATCGAGTTCGACGGCTGGGACTCCTGGGGCCCGAGGACGAAGGCGCTCTACCATTTCGGTCACCTCGACCCACACTTCCTCGCGGGGCTTCCGGGGGGCTCCTATCCGCCCGGCCTGCCCGCCCTTCTTGCCACGGGCCTGCACGCGATCGGCTCACCGGATGTCGTCACGGTGCACCTGCAGTACTGGTTCCTCGGAGTCGGCTTCCTCGCCGCCCTGCTCGGCTTGCTCGCGACGCGGGTCACCCCGCTGCTGCTGCTGCCGTTCGTGCTGGTCGTCTTCGTCCTGCCGGATATCCGGAGCCGCTCGGTCGACATGTACGGCGACCTGCCGCTCGGCTTCCTCGTCGCGACTGCAGCATTGCTCGTCGCCCTCTGGCTCGAGGAGCGCCGGCCGTGGCAGCTGCCGGCTGCGTCGCTCCTCCTTGCGGCGGCTGCGCTCACGAAGCGGGAGGGCGTGATCCTCGCCGGCTGCGTCGTCGTCGCAGCCCTGGCGGCCTCTTCGGACCGAGTACGTAGCGACTGGCTCCGTCTGGGCGGCGTCTTTCTGTCTGCTCTCGCCGCGGCCTTTCTCTGGCAGATCTGGCTGTGGGCGAAAGGGCTTCCCGGCAACGGTCCGTCCGGCGGCCTGCACTTCCTCACCGACGGCCGGCGTGGCTGGGACTCGCTGCACGTCGTCGCCGGCAATCTGTTCACGTTCAACCTGTGGCTCATCTCTCTGACGATCGCGATCGCCGCGGCCGCGCTCTGTTTCCTCGTTCGGGCCTGGCGTCTTGCTGTTTACGTCGGGATGGTGATGTTGGTGTCGATGCTCGGCTGCACGGTGATTCTCTGGTCGGATCCGAACCTCCAGCTCACGGACGTCAATGTCGTCTCCCGCCTCGTCGGCACGGTGGCGCTGACGGTCGTCGCACTCACCCCGCTCGCGTTGCAACGCGCGTGGGACGGTGTCGAGCGGCCGGCGCGCGTTGCTGTGCCCAGGGACGCTCGCCGGCGGGTTGCGGTGGCCTGGGCATCCGTCGTCGTCGGGACGATCGCCTATCCAACCACGCTGCTCGCAGAGGGGGGCGCACGCTTTCCGAGCGACGCCGATTGCATACACGCCCCGTCGCCGGCGGACGCGACCGTGCTGGTCGTGTTCGGGCATCCGTCGTCGTACAGCGACGCAGCGCTGCTGGGGACGCGAGGGCGCGCACTCGGCCCGGGGGCGGTCGAGACCGTCCAGGATGGCTGCGGGAAGCTGCGTGTGTCCACCGCCGCTACTCCCAGAGCGCAAGGCGAGGATCTCGTTCGCCGCGCGCGAGCGGCAGGAATTCCTGCAACCCTCGAAGCCGTGCCTCCGGCCTGAGCGGGGAGCGACCCCTGCGCGTCGCCGTCCTGACGACCTCGTACCCGCGTTCCCCCGGGGATGCAGCAGGCCGCTTCGTCGCCGACGCGGTCGAGCGTGTCCGCGCCCGTGGTGTCGAGGTCGAGGTGATCGGTCCGCAGCAGTTCCGGCACTACGGGATCGCGTACGGGCACGGCGCCCTCGGCAATCTGCGCCGGCGGCCGTGGCTCGCGTTCTTCCTCCCTGCGTTGCTCGCGAGCTTCGTGCGCGCGGCACGGCGCGTCGACGCCGATCTGCTGCACGCGCACTGGCTTCCGGCGGGGTGGGTCGCCGCGCGAAGCGGCAAACCCTACGTCGTCCAGGTCTGGGGGACGGACGTCGAGCTTGCGCAGCGCGTGCCGGGCATCGCGCGGCGTGTGCTTCGTGAGGCGCGTCTCGTCATCGCGGCCTCCACGGTTCTCGCCGAGCAGGCCCGGCAGCTCGGTGCGCTCGACGTGCGGGTGATCCCGAGCGGCGTCGATCTCCCTGCCACCGTCGGTGAGGAGGCCGACCCTCCGGAGGTGCTCTACGCGGGACGCCTGTCTCCCGAGAAAGGCGTGCTCGAGCTCGTCGACGCCGCGAACGGGCTGAACCTCGTCGCCGCCGGCGACGGTCCGCTGCGATCGCGCGTTCCTGGTGCGCGCGGATTCGTGCCGCCCGCTGAGCTGCAGCGCCTCTACGCACGTGCCGCGATCGTCGCCTGCCCGTCACGCCGCGAAGGGTTCGGAGTCGCCTGCCTGGAGGCGATGGCGCACGCGCGGCCCGTCGTCGCGACGAGCGTCGGCGGGCTGCGGGACCTCGTCGTCGACGGGGAAACCGGCCTCGTCGTTCCACCCCGCGACAGTGGTGCGCTCCGCGCCGCGCTCGAGCGGCTCCTCGCCGACCAGGGACTGCGGCACCGGCTGGGGGCGGCCGGGCGCGAGCGGGCTCGAGCTCATTTCTCCTGGGAGGCTGCGACCGACGCCACTGTGGCCGCCTACGCCGAGGCGGCAGGGACAATGGAGCCGTGAAGCGCGCCCTCATCACCGGCATCGGCGGGCAGGACGGCTCGTATCTCGCCGAGCTCCTCCTCGAGCAGGGGTACGCGGTGTCCGGGCTCGTCCGGCCGGGTGCGGCCGAGTACCCGAATCTCGAGCCCGTGCGCAACCGGATCGCCCTACTCGAGGGGGACCTTCTCGACCAGCGCTCGCTCGCGGGTGCGCTCGAGACTGCGCGCCCCGGCGAGGTCTACAACCTCGCCTCGCCGTCGTTCGTCCCCGCATCGTGGGAACGGCCGGTCCTGACCGCCGAGTTCGCGGCGGTCGGCGCGACGTCGCTGCTCGAAGCGATCCGCGCCGTCGATCCCTCGATTCGTTTCTACCAGGCGTCGTCGAGCGAGATCTTCGGCGAGCCCAGCGAGAGCCCGCAAACCGAGGAGACCGCGCTCAAGCCGGTGACGCCGTACGGCGTCGCGAAGGCCTACGCGCATTTCATCGTCAGCTCGTACCGCCGCCAGTACGGGCTCTTCGCGTGCTCGGGAATCCTCTACAACCACGAGTCGCCGCGACGGCCGCTGGAGTTCCTCCCGCGCAAGGTCGCGCACGGCGCGGCCGCCATCTCGCTGGGCTTGCAGAGCGAGCTCGTGCTCGGCGATCTCGACGCGCGGCGCGACTGGGGCTATGCGGGGGACTATGTGCGCGCGATGTGGCTGATGCTGCAGGAGGACGAGCCGGGGGACTACGTGGTCGCGTCCGGAGAGAGCCACTCGGTGATGGAGCTTGTGCAGTCCGCCTTCGCGCACGTCGGGCTCGACTGGCAGGAGCACGTCCGTGTCGATCCGGCGTTGCAGCGGGGGCCAGCCGAGCTTCACCGGTTGGTCGGCGACGCAGCACGTGCTCATAACTGGCTCGGCTGGCAGCCGGAGCTCGGTTTCGAACAGCTCGCGCGTCTGCTCGTCGATGCCGATCTCGAACGCCTTCGTACTCCCGCGACTAGCATGGAACGATGAGCGAGGAGCGCCGGCTGACGATCGACGGCGTCGAGATCCACGACGGCGGACCGTGCTACGTCATCGCGGAGATCGGCAACAATCATCAGGGCAGTCTCGAACAGGCGAAGCAGCTCGTGCATGCCGCCAAGGAATGCGGTGCGGATGCGGTCAAGCTGCAGAAGCGCGCGAATCGCAGTCTCTATACGCGCGAGTTCTACGAGCAGCCGTACGACAACGAGTCGAGCTTCGGACGCACCTACGGTGCGCATCGCGAAGCGCTCGAGCTTTCGGCCGCCGACTACGCCGAGCTGCGGGCCCACGCCCGCGACGTCGGCATCACGTTTTTCGCGACCGCGTTCGACTTTGAGAGCGCCGACTTCCTGGCGGAGCTCGGCGTGCCGGCGTTCAAGTTCGCGTCGGGCGACATCCGCAACACCCCGCTGCTGCGTCACGTCGCCGGTTTCGGCAAGCCGATGATTCTCTCCACCGGTGGCGCGGACATGGCGGACGTCGACCGCGCGGTCGAGACAATCCTTCAGATCAACGATCAACTCTGCGTCCTGCAGTGCACCGCCGCCTATCCCGCCGACACGGACGACCTGAACCTGAACGTCATCACCACGCTACGCCAGCGCTTTCCGGGCCTCGTGGTCGGGCTCTCCGATCATCAGAACGGCATCGCCATGGCTCTCGTCGCCTACATGCTCGGCGCGCGCGTGATCGAGAAGCACTTCACGCTCAACCACGCGGCGAAGGGCACCGACCATGCCTTCTCACTGATGCCCGAGGGGATGCGCAAGCTCGTGCGTGATCTGCAACGGGTGCCGGGCGCCCTCGGCGACGGCGTCAAGCGGCCGCTCGAGATCGAGGAGGCGCCGATTCGGAAGATGGGGAAGAAGCTCGTCGCGGCGCGCGAGCTCGAGCAGGGGCACCTGCTGGCCGTGGACGACCTGGCGATCAAATCGCCGGCCGACGGAGGCCTGCCTCCATATGAGCTCGACCGGCTCGTGGGCAGGCGGCTGCGGCGACGGCTCGCGTTCGACGACTTCGTCACGTTCGACGACGTCGAGCCTCTCTCGGAGCACGCAGGAGCGCACGCGGCCACGCAGCCGTGACGGAGCTCCGGCCGTTTCTGGAGCAGGTGCGCCTCGCGGTCTTCGACTTCGACGGTGTCTTCACCGACAATCGAGTCTGGGTCAACGAGCGAGGTGAGGAAGCGGTCGCGTTCTCGCGCAGCGACGGGCTGGGTCTGCGCCGGCTCGAGGAGGTCGGGGTGCGCTCTCTGATCGTGTCGATGGAGGAGAACCCGATAGTTGGCGCGCGAGCCCGGAAGCTGCGGGTCGACTGCGTGCAGGGGATCGCCGACAAGCTGTCGGTGCTGCGCGAGCGCGCGACCGAGGCGGGCGTCTCGCTCGAGCAGACCGCATTCATCGGCAACGACATCAACGACGCCGAGTGCCTGCGCGCCGTCGGCTGTCCCGTTGTGCCCGCGGATGCCTGGCCGGAAGTGAGGCCGCTCGCGGCCTGGGTGCTCTCCAGGGTGGGTGGAAGCGGTTGCGTTCGCGAGTTCTGTGACGGCGTGTGGGAAGCTCAGCGGGCTTGACGGACCTCTTCTCGCTCGAAGATCGCGTCGCCGTCGTGACCGGCGGCGCCGGCCAGCTCGGCCGCGAGATCGTGCGCGGTCTCGAAGAGCGTGGGGCGCGCGTGGCGGTCTTCGACCTCGCGGCGGAGCGCTTCAAGGTCGACGTGACCGACCGCAGCGCGATCGAGGCAGCGACCGAGGAGGTCATGCGCGAATGGGCCGTGCCGCACGTGCTCATCAATGCGGCGGCGCTCGACTCGCCTCCCGACGCCCCCGCGAACGAGGTCGGGCCCTTCGAGTCGTACCCGGAGCAGTCCTTCGACGAGGTGATGGACGTGAACGTCAAGGGGACGTTCTTCGCCTGCCAGGTCGTCGGGGGGCGCATGGCCGTCGAGGGACGAGGCTCGATCGTGAACGTCTCGTCCGTCTACGGAATGCTGTCGCCCGTCCAGGAGCTGTACGACTTCAGGCGCCGCGGTGGTGAAGTGTTCTTCAAGCCGGTCGCGTATTCGGTGTCGAAGTCGGCGCTCTACAACCTCACGCGGTACCTCGCGACGTACTGGGCGAGGAGCGGCGTGCGCGTCAACACGCTCACGCTCGCGGGTGTCTCGAACGAGCAGCCGGAGGAATTCCTCGAGGCGTATACGGCCAGGATGCCGATCGGCCGGATGGCGGAGGCGCAGGAGGTTGTGGGCCCGGTGACCTTCCTGGCGTCCGATGCATCGTCCTATGTCACCGGCGCGAACCTCGTGGTCGACGGCGGCTGGTCGGCGTGGTGAGCCGGGGTCAGCCGGTCTTGCGTCGCTGACGGACCGTGGCTGCCAGTTGGGGTAGGGGCGGCACGCCCACGTAGGGAGCTCGACGTGATGGCCAATTCGTCCCAGTGCAACAGCGAGGAAGGACGTCGCAGTGCCGAGGCCGCCGGTGCGCACGTAGCTCAGCAGCTCGTCGGCGACCAGGGTCATGCGTCGCGGCTGGTCATGGCTCTCCGGGGGTCACCATTGTGAGTCAGACTCGCACGAGCATGTCCCAAAGCGCCGGAGTCATCGAGATACAGAACCTCATCGCAGGCACGGCCCGTCCCGCGGGCTCCGGCCACTCCTTCGACAAGCTTCAACCCGCCAACGGAACGTTTCTTTGCCAAGTCCCGGCCTCGGAGCGTTCGGACGTCGACGCAGCCGTCAGCGCGGCGCGCGCGGCGCAGCCCGGTTGGGCTGCAGTCACTCCGGTCGAGCGGGGCAGGCTCGTGCGTGGGCTCGCGCTCGCCCTGCAAGCGCGTCGGGAGGAGGCGGCGGAGCTGGTGGTGGCGGAGACCGGCAAGGCGCCGGAGGTTGCTTTTGGAGAGGTGGACGCCGCCGTGGAGATGGGCTTCTTCGTCGCGGGCGAGGGGCGCCGCCTCTACGGACGCACGACGACTTCCGCGACTCCGAATCGCACGGTGATGGCGACGCGCCGGCCTGTCGGCGTGGCAGGGCTGATCGTGTCGTTCAACACGCCGCTGCCGAATTACGCCTGGAAGGTGTTCCCGGCGGTCCTCTGCGGCAACGCGGCGGTGCTGAAGCCCTCCGAGCACACGCCCGCATCGGCGGCTTTCTTCGGTGAGCTCTGCAACGAGATCCTCCCACCCGGCGTGGTCAACGTCGTGCACGGACTCGGCTCGGAGGCAGGATCGGCGCTCGTCGAGTCGCCAGACGTCGATCTCGTCAGCTTCACGGGCTCGGCGAAGACCGGACGTTGGATTGCCGAGCACGGAGGAAGAAGGCTGGCGAAGGTGGCGTTGGAGCTCGGGGGCAAGAACGCGCTCGTCGTCTGCGACGACGCGGACCTCCAACTTGCGGTTGAGTGGTCGCTCGCGTCTGCGTTCTCGAATGCGGGACAGAGATGCGCCGCCGCGAGCCGGCTCGTCGCCTTCGACTCCGTGTACGAAGAGTTCCGCCAGCGGCTCCTCGAGGGTGCGCGCGGGTACCAGACAGGGCCGGTCATCAGCGAGGAAAGCCTCGAGCGCATCCTCGGTGCGCTGGAAGACGCGCGCGTCGTCAGCGGGGGCGAGCGGGCCGACCGACCGGGCTGGTGGCTGGCGCCGACAATCGTGGAGGGAGTGGATCGAGACGCGGACCTCTCGTGCACGGAGCTCTTCGGCCCCGTGGCGATCCTTTACCGAGTGCGCGATCTCGCGGACGCGATCGCGCTCGTCAACCATTCACCGTACGGTCTCACGTCCGCGATCCACACAGGCAGTCTCCATCGGGCGATGCTCTTCGCGGAGGAGGTTCAGGCGGGGGTGGTCGTCGTCAACGGCGGCACGCACGGCAGCGAGCCGCACATGGGCTTCGGCGGCGTCAAGCAGTCGGGCACCGGTTGGCGGGAGGCCGGCGTCGAGGCGCTCGACGTCTATACGGAGTGGAAGTACGTCAACCTGATCTCCGATCCGGCCAAGGCGTGAACGGCCTACTGTGGAAACCTCGTCACACTCTCGTCACGGTGTCCGACACCAGGCCGTGGCCCGCGAGGACGGTGGGCGCAACGGCTAGATCCGCCCGAAAAAGGCGGATCGCGTCATCGTTGCTTCTCACTTACGGCACGGTGTCCGACACCCGGACGTGGGTTTTCGAGACGTGACGACTCAAGGCACGGTCGCCGTGCTCGGGCCCGGGGCCGTCGGTGGCGTGCTTGCCGTGCCGCTCGTCGAGGCCGGCTTCGACGTCGTCTGCATCGCGCGCCCCGCCGCGGCTGCGGCGATCGCCTCGCGGGGACTCTCACTCAGACACGGCTCGGAGGTCACGACCGTGCGACTTCGTGCCGTCGAGGATCTCGACGAGACCGTCGACCTGCTCCTCGTCACCGTGAAGGCGACCGGCCTCGATGACGCTCTCGGCCACATCAAGACGACCCCGGCTGCAGTGCTGCCCCTGCTCAACGGCCTCGAACACGTCGACACGATCCGGCGCCGTCTCGACGGACAAGTCCTCGCCGGCAGCATCGGAAAGCTCGAGGCGTTTCGCGACGGCCCGACGGACGTCGTGCAGACGACCAGCGCTCCCCTGATCACGATCTTTCCCGAGAACGGGGCGGCCGACCTGCTGCGCAAAGCCGGGCTCGACGTCCGTGCGGGCGCGAGCGAGCAGGCGGTGCTCTGGGAGAAGACGGTCAGGCTCGCTCCCCTCGCAGCGGCGACCGCGATCACGCAAAACACTCTGGGGGAATTGCGGACCGACAGCGCCTGGCGGCCGACGCTCGAAACGGCGGTCGCCGAGGCGTGCTCGGTCGCGGCCGCCGACGGCGTCACGCTGAGTGTCGACGCCCAGTGGAAGATCCTTGACACGATTCCCGCCAGCGTGACGACGTCGACCGCACGGGACGCAGCCGCGGGACGCCCGACCGAGCTCGACGCGATCCTCGGCGCCGTCGTGCGCGCGGCAAGACGCCTCGGAGTCTCCACACCGACACTCGACCGGCTGCAGGTCGAAGCGGAGGACGCGTGCCGAGCGCAATCGCACTGATTCCCGCGCGCTCCGGCTCGGAGCGTGTCCAGGACAAGAACATCCGGCCGCTCGCCGGACACCCACTGCTCGCGTATGCAATCGCGAGCGCGCGGGACTCGGGCATCTTCGACCGCGTCGTTTGCTCCACGGACAGCGGCAAGATCGCGGAAGTCGCGCAGCGCTACGGCGCCGACATCCCGTTCCTGCGACCCACCGAATTCGCGACGTCGACATCACCGGACATCGAATGGCTCACGTACACGTTCGAACGGCTCGGGGAGCACTACGACCTCTTCGCCATCGTGCGCGCGACGAATCCGTTCCGCGGCCCGGACGTTCTTCGGCGCGGGTTCGAGCAGCTGCTCGCGACGCCGGAGGCCGACTCCATCCGGGCGGTGGAGCTCGTGAAGCAGCATCCGGGCAAGATGTGGATCGTCGACGGCAAGGTCATGAGACCTTTGCTGGAGCAGTCACAGCTCGATGTCGCGTGGCACGCCGGCCAATACCAGGCGCTGCCGGAGGTGTACGTGCAGAACAGCGCGCTCGAGATCGCCTGGACCCGCGTCGTTTCACAGACGGGGACGCGCGAGGGCCGCGTCGTCGCGCCGTTCTTCACGCGGGATCACGAAGGCTTCAATATCGACGACGAGGAGGACTGGGCGCGGGCCCGGGCTCTGCTCGACGCGGGCGAGGCCTCCCTGCCCAGAGTCGAGCGGCCGCCGCGTCCGTATCCTCCCCCGGAGTGAAGGTCGCGCAACTCGAGACGCTGTACTGCGACGCCGGCTGGCGCCCGTGGATCTTTCTCAAGGCGACGACGGATGAGGGCGCGGTCGGCTGGGCTGAGATCACGGACTCGCACGGATCCCCGCACGGGCTTGCCGGGATCATCGAAGACCTCACGCCGCTCGTGGTCGGCCGCGACGCGCGCGCGGTCGAACGCATCGTCTGGGACCTCTTCCGCGCGACACGGCAGAGCCCGGGCTCGGTGATCCAGAAGGCGATCGGCGGGATCGAGAACGCGCTGCTGGACCTGAAAGGAAAAGCACTCGGCGTGCCCGTGTACGAGCTCTTCGGCGGGCCGACCCGCGACGAGGTCGACGTGTACTGGTCGCACTGCGCGACGACGCGCGCGCGTGCCTGGGATGTGACGAATACGAAGAAGCTCGAGTCCTACGACGATGTCACCGCGCTCGGTCGGGAGGTCGTCGCGCGCGGCTTTCCGGCCTTCAAGACGAATATCGTCATCCCGGGGGACGAGCCGCAGGTCTTGATGCCCGGCTTTCACGGCGAGGGCCTCGACCGGAATCCGTCACCGGAGCTCGAGGAGACGCTCGTGCGCCTCCTGGATGCATTCGGTGAAGGGACCGAAGGCGAAGCCGAGCCGATCGTCGACCTCAACTTCAACCTCACCGCCGAAGGAGTGCTGCGCATCGCGCGCACGCTCGAGGATCACGACCTGATGTGGCTCGAGGTCGACGCCTTCGACCCGGTGTCGCTGTCGGCCGTGCGGAACGGTTCCGCGATCCCGATCTGCTCGGGCGAGAACCTCTACACGAACCGCGGGTTCCGTCCCTTCTTCGAAGCGGGAGCGATGGACGTCGCTTCAGTGGACGTCATCTGGAACGGCTTCCACCAGGCGAAGAAGATCGCCGACCTCGCGGAGACGTTCGAGGTCAACTGCGCTCCGCACAACTATTACAGCAATCTCGCGACGTTCATTTCCGCGCAGTGGTGCGCTGCGATTCCGAACGTGCGCATTCTCGAGGTCGACGTCGACGACGTGCCGTGGCGCGAAGAGCTCACGACACGCGTGCCGGAGATCGCCGCCGGAAAGCTCACCATTCCGTCCGGCCCCGGCTGGGGCGTCGAGGTGAACGAGGACGTGCTCGCGGAGCATCCATGGAGTTGACGCTCATCCCGCGCGAGGAGATCGAACGCGCTCGGCCGCTGAACGATCTGACGCTCCTCGCTGACATGTGCCGGCTCAATACGCTCGTTGCGGTCAAGCGTGCCGGCTCCGGCCACATCGGCTCCAGCTTCAGTGCCATGGACGTCGTCGTGCACCTGCTCTACGAGGAGCTCGATACGGCCGAGCTCGGCTTCGACCATCCCGACCGTGACATCTACTTCTCGTCGAAAGGCCACGACGTGCCGGGCCTCTACGCGGTGTTGCATGCGCTCGGCGTCATCCCGACCGAGCGGCTGCTCAAGCTGCGGCGGATAGGGGGCCTCGACGGTCATCCCGACGTCGGCATCCCCGGCATCGAGGCGAACTCCGGCTCGCTCGGCATGGGCCTCTCGAAGGGGCGCGGCCTGGCCTGGGGAAAGCGCTTCCTCGGGCGGGCCGGCCGCGTCGTGGTCATGACCGGCGACGGCGAGCTGCAAGAGGGTCAGAACTGGGAGGCTTTCGCCGCGGCGGCGCATCAACAGATCGGCAACCTCTGGGCGATCGTCGACCGCAACGAGCTTCAGTCAGACCGGCCGACCGAGGAGATCCTCGCGCTCGGTGAGCTCGAGGCCAAGGTGCGTGCGTTCGGGTGGCACGTGGAGACCTGCGCCGGCCACGATCACGAGGCCCTGGCCTCGGCGTTCGCCGCCATGCGCTCCGCGCCCGCAGATGTCCCGAAGCTCCTGATCGCGCAGACGATCAAGGGCCGCGGCGTTTCCTTCATGGAACATCCGGCCGCCCTTCGGGACGGCGGCGGCACCTACAGGTGGCACGCCGGGGCCCCCGGCGATGACGATTTCTCGCGCGCGCATGATGATCTCGTCGCACGGATTCGCGAGCGGCTTCCCGACTTGCGGCTAGAGAATGTGCCACCGCTCGAGGAACGCGCCTCGCTCGCAGGCGAGCCCGAATCGGGGATCGGCACTCGCCGTGTTGTGGACGAGTACGTCGCGGCGGCGTACGGCGACGAGCTCCGCCGACTTGTCGACGAGCGTCCCGAGCTTGTCGTCCTCGATGCAGACCTCTCATCGGACTGCCGGATCCGTTCGATCGAGCTCGAGCGGCCGGACCGTTTCATCGAGATCGGCATCGCCGAGCAGGATCTCGTGTCGATGGCGGCCGGCCTCGCGCGCCAGGGCCTCCTTCCGGTCGCGAACTCGTTTGCCAGCTTCCTCGCCTCGCGCGCGAACGAGCAGATCTACAACCAGGCCAGCGAGGGCACGAAGGTTGTCTACGCGCTGCACTACGCCGGCCTCATCCCGGCAGGGCCGGGTAAGTCGCATCAGAGCCTGCGCGACGTCTCGCTGCTCGCCGCCCTCCCGAACATGACGATCGTCCAGCCTGCTAATGCGGAGGAGACACACACACTCCTGCGCTGGGCGGTCGAGCAGGCCGACGGGAACGTTGCGATCCGGCTCGCCATCGGCCCCTCTCCGCGCAGGATCGAGCTACCGCGCGCGGAGGCCAGCCCCGGCCGCGGCACTGTTCTGCACGAGGGTAGAGACGCGCTCCTCTTCGCCTACGGTCCCGTGATGCTGCACGAGGCCCTGACTGCGGCGGAGGCGCTCGACGGGCGCCTGCAGGTGGTGAACATGCCGTGGCTGAACCGCGTCGACGCGCGGTGGCTCTCCGAGCTCGTCGAGCCTTACGGCGAGCTCTTCGTGGTCGAGGACCACGCGCCGGTGGGTGCACTCGGAGACACGCTCAGACGTGAGCTCGACGGCCGGAGCGTGAACGTCTTCGGCGTCGAGGGCTGGCCCGCGTGCGGCACACCGGTCGAGGCATTACGCTTCCACGGGCTCGACGGCGCATCGCTTGCGGATCGCATCGCGCTGGCGCTGCGGGCACGCACCGCCCCGTGACGCCCGTCTGGCTCGTCCTTCCGGATCCGTTCTCGTCCCGGCTCTTCTTCGACACCGGAATCGTCGACAAGCTGCACGACCGGCTCGGTGACAGGCTCGAGCTGTTCTTGCTGGACGCCGGCGAAGCCGCGACGGCATGGCGGCAGCGCGCGGGGGAGATACCCGTGTCGACTCCCGCCGACCTGTCCGACGGCTCGCCTGCTCTTCCGCGCAAGGTGTTCCGCCGAATCGATCGGGCGCTCGACCGGAACGTCGGCTTCTATCCCTTGTCGTTACGCCTCAGCTTGCGACACGGCTTCAACCGCGAACGCATGCAACCCGGCCATCCAAACTGGTTCCTCGATCCGGACCGTGCCGGGCCGCTACCGCAGTGGCGATTCCTTGATCCGACGCTGATGCGCTGGCATTACGGACGCCTGCGACACGTGCCGCAGGCGCTCGACGAGCGGCTACGCGGCGCGCGTCCGGCGATCCTCCTCGGGAACATCCAGATGCACGCCGTCGTCCCGTTCATCGTCGGCGGGCGCAGGCTCGGGCTGCCTCTGATCGGCCACGTCGCCAGCTGGGACCACACCGTCGGCAAGGGCATCGTGTCCCCGCACCTGAAGCGCTACATCGTCCAGAACGAGGTCATGCGCGAGGATCTCGTGCGCTTTCACGGCATCGAGCGCGAACGGATCGTCGTGACCGGCTGGCCGCAGACGGACGTCTTCCACCGGCAACGGGCGCGCGCGGAGTACGACGAAATGCTTCGGGGGCTCGGGCTCGATCCCGATCGACCTGTCGTGCTCGTGATGGGCAACACGCCGACGAATGCACCGTTCGAGCACCGGTTCGTCGAACGACTCGTCTCCTGGTGGGAGGCGAGCGGCGCCCGCGAGCGTTTCTCGTTGCTCTTTCGGCCGCACCCGCGCGACCGCGAGTGGCGCGATCGGTTCGCCCCCGCACGTGCGCGCAGCGGGATCGCCGTGCAGGAGGCCAGCTTCACCGATTTCGATCGGCTCGCGACGCTGCTCCAACACGGTGACGTGGTGGTCTCCAACGCGGGCACGATCCTGCTCGATGCGCTTGTCAACGACCGTCCGGCGGTGTGCGTCCTCTACGACGAGGGTGCTCCGCCGGGCGAAAGCTGGGCGCTGAAGAACGTGAGCGGCGACCACTATCGCGGCCTGATGGACTCGGCGGCGTTCTATCGCGCGGAGAACTTCGAGGCGGTCGTGGACGGGATCGAGCGCGCGCTCGCAAATCCGACGGAGCTCGCGGCCGAGCGGGCGCGCGTCGCGCGCGAGGTCGTCGGAGAGGTCGACGGCCGTGCGGCCGAACGTGTCGTCGACGCACTGGTCTCCGGTGTCGACTGACGGGCCTGACGCCGGTCTCCTGCGAGCGAGCCGCGTTGCCGTCGCGGGGTCGTTCGCGTTTCTCGTCGCAGTTTGGATCGCCCGTCCCTGGGTCGCGGGCGATACGCCGTTCGTCCTCGACGGCAGCAACGCCTTCATCACGTGCCTGTCGCACCACGACCACAACGCCTGCGGTTACACGGGCAAGCTGAACTACTGGGGGCTGATGAGCCCCATCGGCGACTGGCCGCTCCTCCAGCACGTCCCCGACCTGATCGCAGTCGAGCTCGGCGTGAACGGCCACCCGGATCGCACCAGGATCCTGGCGACTCTCAGTGTCGTCGGGGTCATCGTGTCAGTGGGCCTGGGTTGGAAGGTGTTGACCCGTTTCGGGCGCGCCCCCTGGTTCTGGGGGCTCATGTTCGTCGTCCTCAGCGGCCCGATTCTGAGCTACGCGAGAACCACCCAGGGCGAGATGCTGGCCATGGGCCTACTCGTCGGCTTGGTGGCTGCGAGCCTGCTCCAGGCTCCGCCCGCCGTCGTCGCGATTGCGGCGTTCGCGGCGTGCTGGACGAAGGAGACGGCCTATCCGTTCGTCGCAGCGCTCGGCTTACTCGGCCTCGTGCTCTCGCGACGCCGCACAGGCAGGCCGATGGGTCGTCACATCGTGTGGGGCGCCGCCGGGATGGCGGTGGGCATCGTCATCGCCTCGCTGTTCAACATCGTCCGCTTCGGCAGCGTCGTGAACAAGAACTATCTCGCTTCGCAGCTCCACACGCCCGGGATCGCCCGGAAGCTGGAGTACGCCGCTGCCGTGCTCGTCTCTCCGAGCGGAGGGATGTTCGTCTTCTGGCCGGCCGCGAGCGTCCTGGTGCTGGCGGTCTGCCTGCTTCCGTTCGTCCACCGATCGCGCCTCGAGCTGGACGTTCGCCCCGCGGTCGTGCTCATCGCCGTCATCGTTGCGCTGACCCTTGGATTTGCTTCCTGGTGGACGCCCTTCGGCTGGGCAGGGTGGGGGCCGAGATTGGCCCTGCCCTGGGTGCTACCCGTTCTGCTGATCGGACTGGTCGCGTACGGCGAACGACTGGGTGCACTTGCGCTACGCGTACTTGTGCCATCGTGGCGCCTGGTCGCGGTCTGGGCGGTCGTCCTCGTATTGACCCTGCCGGCGGTGGGCTATATGTGGCGGCCCGAGACAATTGGCGCGTTCTTCATGCATCGGAAGCCTGTGTGCGTACAGCCGTGGCGGGGAGCCGTCGCGAAATGGCATGCATGCCAGAGCGGTCAGATGTGGAGTGACCGTCCGATGCCTCTCTACGCACTCTCCGGTCTCGATTCGGCCGGAGCCGTCTCGACGAGCATCGCCGTGGCAACCGGTCTTCTTGGCTGCCTGATTCTGCTTCGCGGAGAGCTCCGACTCGCTAGCGAGAGCGCAGCGGCAGCGAGGCCCGCAGGGCCTGGCGCCTTCCATCCACGGCCTCGGTGATGTCGTCAGGCGCGGCCTCGAGCGCCGACAACCGAGGTGCTGTTGTCCGAGCGGCGGCGCGCGCTCCAGGCCATGCTCGACCTGGCCCGGTTGCTCGAGGTCGCGCGAGAATCGCGGCGCTGGTCCAGGGTCCGAACGTCGCCGTACGCGGCTCCGGCTCGCCGCGTCTACGCGAACGTACGACGCCTGAGAAGCGACAAACCCTAGGTCCGACGGCCCGGAGCGCGGGCCCCGAGAAGCGCGGCCGCACCGAGCAGGACGAAAGCGGGCGCTACCGGCAGCGCGAAATGGGGATCGGCGAACAGACCGAGCGCATTGAAGACGATGACGAGCAACGCGCTGAGCGCAAGCGCCACGAGGGTTCGCGTGCCCCGCGGCCTGCGCCAAGCGAGCCCGAGTAGGCCCAGCGCAATCCAGACGATCGGGCGCGGGAACCAGCGCGAAAGCTGGTTCAAGCGCAGAGCCAGCTGCGCGTTGCCCCGCCGGTGCGGCAGCGCTGCGAAGAGCGAGTTTAGCTCGCGGATGATCCGTTCGAAACGGAGCCGATCCGACCGGTTGCGGAAGACGAGGTGATGCTGCGTCGCCGACGTCCACACGTCCCGGATGCTGTTATCAGGCCGCGAGATCCACACGCTCTGACCCGCGGGAATCGGCTGTCCCTCCGTGGGGGCGGGCAACCGTCGTCCCTTGACGACAACCGTCGCCGGCGCGGACGCTGAGCCCGAGCCGGTGGCCGACGGCGCCGGCGGTGCGCGGAAGTACGACCTCGAGAGCTGGTGCCAGACGGTGTGCGCGACGCCGGACGCGTACTTCGCGGGATGCGCGCGGACGGCTTCGATGCCGGCGCGCCGCAAGACGGAGTAGTCCGTGTTCCAGCCGAAGACCTGGTCGGAGAGGAGATAAAGATCCTCGTGGATACGGAAGCTCCCGCTCGAGAAGACGACAGCCGATGTGACCCCGTACGACTTGTACGGGTTGCGGGTGAGCAAGTGCGCCTTGACGGCGGCGCCAAGCCGGCGTGAAGCAGGGCCGTTCTTCGGCGACACGATCTTGTCGCTGATGAAGGCGCGGTAGAACGGGATCACGGCGTTGCCGCCGCGCGCGAGCGTGTAGTCGCCGAACCGGACGCCGTTCAGTACGGCCCAGGCGGCGAGAGGAAGAATCGCCGCCGCAAGGAACGCGGCCGCCCACGCCGCGCGCTTGGGCATCCGAACGGGAAGAAGCACCGGAAAGAGGACGAACGCAAGCAGCACGGCGTTGCCCGGGCGGATGAGTGCCAGAAGCGCGACGCCGAGGCCTGCGACCGCGAAGCGGCCCGAGGTCAGCCGCTCCGCGGCGCGCGTGACGAGCAATGCCCAGAGCGCGAACGCGGCGGCGAAGAGCGGTTCACTCGACAACTCGTGGAACATGAGGCCGTACGCCGGGTAGACAAGGAGAGCGGCGGCGACCAGCAGCGCGGCGCGCGGACTGAATGCACGCGCGGCTGCGGCCCACGCGACCACCGACAGGGCGAAGAGCACAGCGAGCAGCGGTTCGGCGAGCGCGCCGCCGGCGACGTCGAGCGAGGCGCCGGCGACGAGCGGGGTGACCGGCGTCCGGAAGAGCATCGACCAGGGCAGCAGCGGATGCCAGTCGAGGAACTGGATGTAGCCGTAGAGATACTCGTCGAGGTCTCGGCCGCCGACGAGCGGCCAGCCGATCGCCCGCACCGCGTAGACGGCGATGCCGAGCGCGAAGAGCAGCACGGCTCCGAGCGGTCGCTCGGCGAGGCGCTCGAGCGACGTGAGCGCCCGGGTGAGACGCCTCCGCGCTATGGGTGCTCGGCCGCCACTGCGACCCGTGCCGGTTTGCGCAACAGGTGGATGTCGTGCCGGCCGCCTTCGACCGCCGGGCGAAAGCCGACGGCCTCGAAGTCAGCGGCGAGCTTCGTGCGGACGTACTCCGGCGGATGGTAAGCAGAGCACAGACTCGTGCCTGCAGAACGCTCGTAGAGCACGACGACCTCGCCGTTCGCAAACGCCTCCTGTTCCGACTCGCTCAACCGTTGCAAACCGAGGTAGTACTCGCCCATCGTCGAGATCAGCAGGTAGCCCCCGGGCCGAAGCACGCGCAGACACTCGCTCATCCACTCTTGCTGCAGCTGCTTGGACAGATGCGTGAACACCGAGAACGCGTAGATCAGATCGAACGTCGAGTCGGCGTAGGGAAGCGGCGGCTCGAGCTCCGTGACCTTGACCTCCGCGAAGTCGAGATTCGCCGCGCACCACTGGACCATCTTCGGATTGATGTCACAGCCGAAGACGCGAGTAGTCGGCAGCCCCGACCATTGACGGAGAACACGACCACAGCCGCAGCCCCAGTCGAGCAATGCGCCGACGTCTTCGATCTCGGTGCCTTGCTCGCGGAGCACCTCGCGCACGAGGTCCGCATGCTGTCTCCCGCTGCGCAGGAAGAAGGCGGCGTCTGCGTGACGTGGACCGATCTGCGCTCGCAGCGACGCAGGCGGGAGCGGCAATCCGTCCGTCGCCTCCGCGCGCGTTCCAGAGCGCGATCTCGCAGCGAGCACGAGCTCGTAGGCGTGCACCGCGGGCCTCGCCAGGTGCAGCGTGTCGAGCAGATTCAGGATTCGTCTGCGGAGGCCCCAGTGAGCCGGTTCGTTCATCGTGGGGACCGTAGCTCTTCCGTTGCTCTGTTACCGTGCCGACTCGTCGGGCAGGCTCGCGTTTTCTCATCTTTACAGGGGGTTAACATGCGTTTTCGCTTCTTCCAGGTCCTGGTGCTCGCCATGCTGGCCGCAGCGGCGTTCGCGGGTGTCGCGCGAGCGCTGGACTTCGACGACGAGGACCCGAATCCGCCGCATCCCGAGATCGGACTCGTCTATCACTACGAGATCGGGACCCACGCAGGCTGCCTTCCGCACCACCTTGTCATCGATTCCGGCCAGCTACCCCCGGGCCTCACGCTTACGCAGCTGAACGACCACACGGGGCTCGTGAGCGGGATGGCGACGCAGGAAGGGACGTTCAGCGTCTGGCTCGAGGTCATCGATTGTGCGAACAAGAGTGCCCAGGCGCTCTTCACCTTCGACGTCTGGGCGCGTCGTTTCTCGATTGCGACGCCTTCTCTTGCACCCGCTGCCCTCGGCTCTCCTTATTCGGCGACGCTCGCGACGTCGGGGATCCCGTCGAACACCACGTGGGCAGTGACCAGCGGCTCGCTGCCTGCCGGAATGACGCTGTCGAAGGAGGGCCTGATCTCTGGAACGCCGACAGCCGTCGGCCCGTCGACCTTCACCGTGCAGGCCACCGGGGTCGCGAAGGACTTCACCGGTACGCGCATCGACTCGAAGCAGTACACGCTGAACGTCGCGGCGCTCGCAGCGCGGCTGTCGCGCGCTACCGCGGAGGCCGGGGTTCCGTTCCGCACGACTCTGGTCGGCAGCGGCGGCCAGGCCCCGTACACGTGGAGCGCTACCGGGACCCCAGCGGGTCTTACCGTCGGGAGCGACGGCATGGTCAGCGGAGTGCCGACGAGGGCCGGCGCCTTCACGCTGACCACACACGTCGTCGATGCAAGCGGCGCCTCGAAGGACGTGTCCGTGCGGCTTGTCGTCCGCCCGCGCCTGGCCATCGCGGCGAAGGCGCTCCCGAGCGCAGCCTCCGGCCACGGCTACAGCGCAAAGGTCGCGGTACGGGGCGGCGTTGCCGCCCTCCGGTGGAGCATCGCTTCCGGCTCGCTTCCCGCCGGGCTGAAGCTCGGAGCGAGCACGGGCCGGATTACGGGTGTACCTGCGCATGCCGGCACGTTCCGCATCACCCTTCGCGTCCGCGATGCGCTCGGAGCGGTGTCGAGCAAGACGCTCTCCTTGCGCGTCCGTTAGCCGAATCGTCGAGGGCACCCGCGCAGGCGGGCGCCCTCGCGTACTGTCGGCTGGTGCTGCCACGAATGATGGAGCGCCTCTGGGCGAATGCGGAAGCGGCATATCGAGCGAAGATCCTCGACTCGTTGCCGCAGGACGGCTCGGTGGTGCTCCTCGACGTCGGTTGCGATGACGGCTCCTGGACGGAAGAGCTGCGGCTGAGGATCGGCATTCCCCCCGAACAGGTTCGAGGGCTCGAGTTGGTGCCGGAGCGGGCCGAGCTCGCCCGCTCGCGCGGCTTCGACGTACACATCGGCGATCTCGAAGAAGCGTGGCCGTTCGCGGACGGTTCCGTCGATGTCGTCCACGCGAACCAGGTGATCGAGCACGTCAAGCGGGTCGATCACTTCGTCGCCGAGCTGAGGCGGGTGCTCCGAACGGAAGGAAGGGGGATCGTGTGCACCGAGAATCTCGCGAGCTGGCACAACGTCGCAGCGCTCGCGCTCGGCTATCAGCCCTTCTCGCTCACGAACATCTCGAACCTGCGCCCGGTCGGGAATCGATTCGCGCACCATGCCGGCGAGTCCCCGGCTGAGGAATCATGGCAGCACGTCCACGTCGTGACCCTCACGGCACTCCGCGACCTCTTCGTCGCGCACGGCTTCGCAATCGAGAGCTTCTGGGGCACCGGCTACCACCCGCTTCCGGGCCGGCTGGCGCGGGGCCTGGCGGAACTCGATCCGCGGCACGCTCACTTCATCGGCATCGTCGTGCGCCCATGCTCCTGACGGTCGTCATTCCGGTCTACAACGGCGGGGACGAAATCGTCGCCAACGTCGAGCTGATCCGGAGCCGCGTGGCCGCGGGCCTGCCGCACGAGGAACTCGAGGTGATCGTCGTCTCGGACGGCTCCATCGACGGCACCGCTGAACGTCTGCTCGAGAGTCGGGCCGAGAAGGGCATCCGCGTCATCCATTACGACCGCAACCTCGGCAAGGGTTACGCGGTGAAGGCGGGCTCGCTCGCTGCTCGCGGGGAGTGGATCGCGCTCGTGGACGCCGACCTCGACCTCGATCCGGCTTCGATCCCTGCGTACGTCGAGGCGGCGCGTCGGGAAGACCTCGACTTCGCGATCGGATCGAAGCGGCACGCCGATTCGGTCGTGCACTATCCGCGCTCGCGCCACCTCGCCAGCTGGTGCTATCAGCAGCTGAACCGCGTGTTGTTTCGCCTCGACGTCCGGGACACACAGGTCGGCCTCAAGGTGTTCAGCAAACGCGTCGCCGACGATGTGCTCCCGCTCCTACTGGTGAAGCGGTTCGCTTTCGACCTGGAGCTGCTCGCGGTCGCCAGCTCTCTCGGCTACGACCGGATCCGAGAGCTGCCGGTCCGCCTCGAGTACCGCTTCTCCGGCTCCGACGTCGGCTCGCTGGCGGTTCTCGGTGCGCTCTGGGACACGGCGGCGATCTTCTATCGCCTTCGCATCCTCCGCACGTACGAGCGCAAGCGCCGGCTCTTCCACGGCACGCGACAGGTTTCCGGGGAGGTGCCGCTCGTCAGTCTCGTCGGCGAGCCCGCGGCGGCCCAGCTGCTCGACTACCCACGCCTCGAGGTGGCTCGGGGGGAGCCGCGAGGCGAGCTTGTCGCCGTTCTCGGCGCGGGCAGCCGTCCCGCCGGGAACTGGGTCACGGCGGCGGTGCCGTTCTTCGCCGATGCCGGCGTGTCTGCCGTGGTCGTCCCGATGGTCGCGTCGCTCGAAGGCACGCTCGGCGGGCGTGTGGCGGCGGCTGTCCTCGAGTCCCGGCTCGGGGGCGGGTCGCGCCGCTCGCTCTACTTTCCGGGGAACGTGCGGCTCGTGGCCGATCATCCTGCGGGAGACGTCGTCATGCGCCGCGTGGATTACGTCATTGCGTCGAGCGAGGGCGTGGACGACGAGCGACTCGTCTCGTGGCTGTCGGAGCGCGGCAAGAAAACGATCTACACCCCGGACACGTCCGTCTCTGCGTCACCGCCTGCTCTCGTCCGTCCGCATCTCGCTGCGACCATTCGTCATGCCAGAGCTCGTGGTGCGGCCGCCCGCCGCACCCGCGGCGGGAGCCTGAGCGGCGCGTCCGCACTTTCGCTTGCTCCCGCAGCCGCTGCGGTGCTGGGCGGGACGTTCCTGATCCTGGGCGGAAGTCTGCGGGACATCGGCCTTGGCCTGCTGCTGGCGTTCGCGATCGCGCTCGCGGCAAGCGGGATTCACGCGGCGGCGCGGTTTCATTCGCCGTTGCTGGGACTGCTTCAGCCGCCGGCCGTCGTGGTCAGTCAGGCTGCCTACTTGCTCGGCTTCCTGCGCGGGCTCATCGAGCCGGGAACTGCAGCTTCTCGAGCAGATCCCCGAGCAGTGCCTCCCAGTCGAACTGGGTGACGTACGCGAGGGCGGCCGCACGCCGCTCCCGCCACCGTTCGGGAGACGAGAGGCCGTTCATGATCGCTGTCGCAATCGCTTCTGCGTCATAGGCGACGAGCTGTGCGCCTGCGTCCCGGGCGAGCGTCTTTGCATTCGGCGGGACGTCGGTCAGCAGCACAGGCAGCCCCGCAGCGAGATACGCCTTCAGCTTCCCGGGGTCGGCGTAGGCGGTGAATGTGTCCTCTCCGGGGCGATACGGCGCCACTGCGATCGCCGCCTTCGCGAGCAGGCTCTCTACGTCGCGATGGTCGGTGAGGAACCCGTGAAAGCGAACGGTGTCGTCGAGGCCGAGCCCAGCTGACCGCTGCCGCAGGTGTTCCTCCAGAGGCCCGGTGCCGATCACATCGGCAGTGACGTCGCCGCCGCGGTTCTTCACGACGGCGAGCGCGTCGAGCAACACGTCCACACCCTGGCGAGGGACGAGGTGTCCAAGGAAGACGACGCGCCGGCTGCGGAATCCGCCGGAGAGCGTCTTGGGCACTCGCTCGAGCCACGCTCCCATCGGGACGACATGGGTCCGCGGAGTGGCCTCGCCGAGCGCGTGGCGAAGATTGCGTGCGTCGCGCGCAGATTCCGAGAGCTCGACCCGGGCGTCAGCTCGAGTGCAGCAAAGACGGTCGAGACGGTCGTAGATCCTCGTTGGGATGGTGCTCCCCCCGAAGCGGTCGGGAACGAAGTCGACCGACCAGAGGACGACCGCTCGAGCCCGGCTGAGCCGGCGCGCAAGGAGGCCGCGCGCGGCTGCGAGCGGGTTGAACCCGAACCAGGTGTCGACATGCGGCGGAAGCAGCGGCACCAGCGGATCGAGCGCGAACGAGAGCGGCGGCCGCAGCGGCAGAGCGACCAGGCGCTCGTCCATGCGACGGCCATTTGCGTAGCGCGCGACGACGTGTTTCTTGCCGTGCTCGGGCGTCAGCGGGTGGAAGATCGTCAGCACGTCGGCATCGCGCGCCACGAGAAAGTCGCGCAATGCTTCGGCCGGGCCGTCCCCGAAGCCGTTGGCCACGATCGCGTACACGCTTCAGCGCCTCGCGACTGCGAAGTTGTACGAGAGCAAGGGCTGGAAGGGTGGCAGGTGTTCCAATGTTTCCTCGATCGCATGCTGCAGAGCCGGGACGCGGTTCAACGGCGGCGCGTAGTGCGCCTCGAACGCACCGAAGCGGGCGTCCGAGAAGACAGTCCGCACGAGCGCACGAAAGCGCGCGCGGGTGAAGTGCTCGTGGCCGAGCGCAAGCGTCATGTGAGGATAGAAGATCGGGTTGTAGCGGTTCGCCTCGACGATCAACGCAGAGCCGCCGGACCTGAGCACGCGGTGGTACTCGGCGAGCGCGTGCTGTGGTGAGCTCATGTGATGCAACGAGTCCTTCGAGTGCACGAGGTCGAACGTCTCGCTCTCGAACGGCAGCTGTTCGGCGTCCGCGACGAGGAACGTGAGGCCCACTTCGTCCCCCCAGTCGCCGGAGGGCTCGACGTCGATCGCCGTCACCTCGCGAACGCGCCGATGCAGGATGCGGGCGACGCCGCCGTTGCCGCAACCGCAGTCGAGCAGAGACTCATCGCCTCGAAACGAATACTCGAGCTTGTCGAGGCACCGCAGGCGATAGCGCAGCTCGCCGGACTGGTCGTCACGCACGTGTGAAGACCACGCTGAGTTGCATGCTCCCGCGCCTGTCGTGCGAGCGTTGGAGGTCACGGCGCTCGCACCACCACCAGAAGCGATCGTCCAAACGTCCGGCTGCGATCTGGAGCGCCTTGATCGCATGACCGGTGAACTGAACGTCCTCCGCTTCGAGCCCGGCACGGAGTGCTGCGTCGGCGAAGGCGTCGGCCTCGTAGCGGCGGAGATGGCCGAGGCGGCGGTCGTGTCGCCTGTTGGGAGCGCGAAAGGGCGGCGAGATGTTTCGCAGCGCGTGCGGCACCGTCACCCACGCGCGTCCTCCGGGCTGCAGCACTCGCGCCAGCTCCCGCAGCGCAGCGAGATCGTCCGGAACGTGCTCGATGACCGCGATCGCAAGCGAGGACCCGAAGGAGGCGGACGCGAGCGGGAGCTTCTCCGCGGAGCAGCACACCCAGAGCACGCGGTCCGAGACGCCCTCCTCGGCCGCGAACCTCCGCGCGGCGAGTAGGCCTTCGAGAGAGAGGTCGCAGCCGATCGCGGGCTGCCCGGCCCGTGCCGCCTCGATGACGGTGTAGCCGGAGCCTCCGACACCGACGTCGACCAGCGGCGCGCCGGAGCCGCCGAGCAACCCTGCGGCGCGCAGCCGGTTCAGATAGCTGACACGCCAGTGCTCGAGCAGGTAGCGGTCGTAGCGGCTGAACTCGGAGTCGAAATAGGAGCGCTGGCCTGCGTACTGCGGATCGTCCTGGAGCGCCTCCTCGTCGACGAGTACCGGGATCCCCTCGACGACCGGATAGCGGTGCTTCCCCGCGGTGCAGAGCGCCTCCTCGGCCTCGAGCGAGACCTCCGCACCACAGGCGGGGCAACGGAGCAGCGCCTGGAGCGCCGCCGGCGACGTGGCGGAGGTGCCCGGGCCCGCGAGCATCGGGCCACCCTAGCTGTGGCCGCCGACGGTTAGGTTTGCGGTCGCCGTGGCCACACCTTCGCTCAGCGTCGTCATTCCCGTTCGGGACGAGGCCGGGCATCTGCCCGCGACGATCGCGGCGTTGCTGACGGCGCTCGAGGCGAGCGATTTCGACGCCGAGCTCGTCGTGGTCGACGATGGTTCGACCGACGGAAGCGCCGACGCCGCGCGGACGAGCGCCGACGGGCGCGTTCCGCTACGGATCGTTCGTCGGGCCGGAGAGGGTCGGTTCGAGGCGAGGCAAGCGGGCCTCGAGGCGGCCGAGGGGAATCTCGCGCTTCTCCTCGATGCCCGCGTCCGGCTCGCGCCGGACGCCTTGCGTTTCGTGCGCGATCGCGTCGAGGTGGGCGAAAGCGTGTGGAACGGACATGTGGTGGTCGACGCCGATACCGCGTACGGTGTGTTCTGGCGGCTGCTTGCAGAGCTCGCCTGGCGCGACTACTTCGACCGGCCGCGAACGACGAGCTTCGGCGTGGAGGAGTTCGACCGCTTCCCGAAGGGCACGACGTGTTTCCTGGCTCCGCGCGAGCTGCTGCTGTCGGCCTATTCGACGTTCCGGACCCGATACCGCGACGTGCGCCTCGCGAACGACGACACGCCGATCCTCCGCGCCATTGCGACGCGCGAACGAATCGGGATTTCGCCGAGCTTCGCCTGCGTCTATTCCCCGCGCACGACATTCGGACGCTTTCTTCGCCACGCGGTTCATCGCGGAACGGTCTTCGTCGACGGCCATGGCACGCCCGCCTCCCGTTTCTTTCCGGCCGTCGTCGCGTTTTTCCCGCTGAGCGCGGCGCTCGTCGTCGGAGCCGCCCGCCGGCCCGCCTTGTTGCCTGCTGCGGTGGGCGCGGTCGGCGTCGTGGCCGCTGTGTACGGCGTCCACGCAGGCAGATCTCGACGGGAGGTTGCCGTCCTTGCGACGGTGACTCCGCTCTACGCCCTTGGTCACGGGATAGGAATGTGGAGAGGCGCCGCCGAGCTTCTACGTGGCCTGGCGGCCAGGTGATTCTCGTCGTGTTCGGGACGACGGGGGAGCTGATCAAGCTTGCACCGGTGCTGCTCCGCCTCGACGAGGCAGGGCATGGCTACCTTCTTGCCACGACGGGGCAGCAGGTGGAGCAGATTCCCTCGTTCCTCGAGCAGTTCGAGCTCAGGCAACCTGACTTGTGGTTCGGCCGTGGTGCGGGCGGACGTGATCTCCGGGTGAGTTCGGACATCCCCGGCTGGGTGGCACAGGTCGCCGGCGAGTTTCGGCGCGCGCGCAAGCAGCTGCGTCGCAACCTGCGTGGGGGGCCTGGTTTGCCGCTGGTTCTCGTCCACGGCGACACCATGACGACCGTGCTGGGCGCCGCGATCGGCCGGACGCTGCGCGTTCCAGTCGCGCACATCGAGAGCGGCCTGCGGAGCTTCGATCTGCGCCACCCTTTTCCGGAGGAGCTCAACCGCCGTGTGGCGACTTCCCTCGCGAAAGTCCACTACGCGCCCGGTGCGTGGGCTGCGTCGAACCTGCACAAGGGCGAGGTTGTCGACACCGGCTCCAACACGATCCGGGACAGCCTCGACCTCGTGCCGCCCGACGAGCCGCCGTTTCCTTTGCCCCGTGAGCCCTTCGGAGTCGTCTCACTGCATCGGTTCGAGCTGCTGAATAACCATCGGCTTCTTTCGGAGACGATCGAGCTGCTCGCCCAAGCGGCACGGGGAACGCCGTTGCTCTTCATCGACCACCCGGTGACCGTTGCGGCGCTCGAGCGCCTCGGGCTCGAGCGATTCTTCGACGGTCAGCAGTTCATCCGAATCCGGCGGCAGCGGTTCTTCGACTTCATCCGCGCGGAACGTCGGAGCTCTTTCGTCGTAACCGATAGCGGCGGGAGTCAGGAGGAGTGCTTCTACCTCGACATTCCCTGCCTCGTTCACCGTGCGCGCACCGAGCGTCGCGAAGGGCTTGGGGAAACGACTCTGCTGTCCGAGCTTCGCTCGGATGTGCTGAGGGACTTCCTCGACGATCCGAGCCGCTTTCGCCGGCGCACGCAGCTTCCGAAAGAGTCGCCTTCAGTCGTGATCGTCGAGGATCTCGAACGCCGGGGGTTTGCCGCTCGTTGAAGTCAGAAGCCCGGATTCGATGAGAGCGGCTGGGCGTGCAAGACAGGCGTCCCCGCTGCACGCAGAGCTTGCGGCGCCGTCAAGAGGACCGCGTCTTCCTCGGAGGTCGGCGCCGGGTCGACTTTGACCAACAGCCGCGACAGCCCATGCGGCACCTCCACGTTGAGCACAATCTGTAACCGACGCGTCAGAGTGAACGATTGCTCACTTCTCGCGTCGGCGAGACGCAGTTTCCTCGAGCCGCCCTTGGGTGGGACGACGTCAAACGACAGTTGCACCACGCCGCTCTTCCTCGCTGCAATCTGCAGCTCGCCCACACCTCCTGACGACACGAGTGCGAAGCCGATCTGCCCGTCGGACATCCGCCTCGGTGGCGCGAAGCCTCCTGGCAGCGTGACGAAGGCTTGGCCTTGCTTTGCCACCACTTGCCAGGCCGACTCCCCGTCGGGCAGTCGAGCCAGGAGTCTGTACCCGCTGTCGCCCCGAGGCTCGCGTGGTTGCACCTCGGTGTCGACATGGGCATCTGGATGGATCGCGATCGCGGTTATTCCGAGGAGCGCGAGCTTCTCGGCCGTGCCAGGTTCTGCGGGGTCGAGCAGAACGAGTCGGGCATTCTCGGCGGGAGTGTCAGCCGGCGCGCCGTTGAGCGTCGCGCGCCCGTGACTTCTCTGCCAGAGGCGGTAGATATCTGAATACCCCAGCGGATACTCCGCGAGGATCCCTCGCGGTGCTCGCTCGACGGCTCGGTAGACCGCCGGCGTGGGGGTCGTCCGAAAGTGCGAGGGTGGTTTGATCGCGAGCTCGAGGAACGAGACCGTAATGACTGCGACGACAACGACGGTCCCGACGAGTGAGCCTCTGGCGCTACGTCGTCGGCTCCTAGCGCGAAATGCCTGCAGGCCGAGCGCCGCCGCAGGGATGAGCGTAGCCATCAGCAATGGATCCCAGCGCGACGGGACGCGAAATGCCGGCGTGATCTCCCACATGAGCCGCGACGGCATCCAGATCTTGTGGCCGAAGAGCAGGGTCGGACTCGGCGCGGCGAACGCGAGACCGGTCGCGAACGCCACGACGAGGCCCGCGGTCAACCGCCGCTGAAAGTTGCTGATGAAACTCGGCCGTCGAACGACAACGACGAGCCATGCGAGCGCGAGAACGATCGTGAGAATACCGAGGTAGTTCGTGATCTCGGTCGGGTTCGATCCGTGCGCTCGGCCCTGGTGGAACGAGGCGAGAGCGCCGCCCAAAACGATGTTTCCGTCCGGTGGTACGACGAGCTCGAGTGGCCTCAGACCGTAGATCGAGAGGTCCCCCGACACGCGGCCAATCCCGGCTCCCCGGTTTATGCCCGATGCGACCGCGGCGATGCCTACCAGCATCGTCGCCGCAAAGGCGGCGCCCGTCGACCCGAGCACCAACAACCTCCGTCCGGGCGCCTTGGAGAAGATCGCTGCGCCGATAGTGAACGCAAAGGTCGTCACAACGGCGATGGCGCCGTAGTAGCCGGATGTCAGCCAGCACGCGAAGGTTGCCGCGCCGACGATCGACACGCTCAGCCAGGTGGGCCGCTTGACTGCCGCGAGCAGCGCGAGGATCAGAAATGCGAGGACCTCGATGTGAAGAAGCGACGCGTGCTCTGCACGGGCTAGATGCCAGGGGAAGACGATGAAGACCAGTCCCGCCCAGACCGAGACGAGTCTGCTGCAGCCGAGGTAACGCGTCACGAGATACATCGCAAGCCCGGAGAGGACGTATCCACCCAGCACGATGAGGTTTAGGGCGACCACCGAGCCGAACAGCTTGGTCAGGAGGTAGCCCGGGTAGTAGGGCAGAAGCCATTGGATGTTGAGCCCATTGCTTTCGTTCCACCCGAACGGCGCACCGGTGGCGGTGTGGTGCATCGAACCAAGCACGTGGTAGCCGCTCTCGCGATTGAGTTGCCAAAGCCACGACACGGTGCCTGTCGAATCCCCGCCCTCGTTGCCGATGACTGTCGACCCCAGATGCCTGACAACCGGCCAGAAGAATGCACAGACGAAGGCCGTGGTCCCGAGAAATGCCAGGCCGGCTTCGGCGGAGACCTTCTTTGTGCGAGTCGTCAGCGCTCCGAAATGTCTGAACCCAGCTCGGAGCGCCGATCGACTCGACCCGATGAGGATCTCATGGCTGAGCAGGAGCACGATGCCGACGCCGAGGTTGGCCCAGACGACCTCTCGAAGCGTTGTCGGAACAGTCGCAAGCAGAGCCATCTGCACGACCACGCCGGCGGCGACAACCCAGGCATATCTCGTTTCGGCGCGGGAGAGGTGATAGCCAACGAGAACCTGGGCGAGTGAGAAGAGCCCGATTGCGATCGCGTACGGCGCCAGGATTCTTCCTCCCTCGACGAAGTCGCGGCCGAAGGTTGCGCTGACGAGGCCGACACCGACAGCCGCGTAGAACAGCGCGAGCGCCGCACAGAATGCCGCCGTAGCGAGCAGCGACCGGCCGAGGATGTCCTCGGTCTCCTCCCCGCGCGCCTGACGCGCGGCGGTTCGCGGGAACAGAACCGCAAGGATCGTTGCCGGAAGGAAGAAGGCCACCCGCGCAAATGCCGAAGCTGCCGCGTAAGCGCCTGCGTGGTCAGCTGAGAACCTCGCCTTCACGACGAGGATGTCGACGTGCGTCAGGAGCCCGATGCCCACGAGCCCGACAGCGACCGGTGCGAGGTAGCGCAGAAACGCGCGCAGATCCGGGCGTGGCAGACGCGAGCCGCGACTGAGCGGCGTGCGGATCAGGGCGATCGCCCCGAGCATGCCGGCCAGAGAGGCGGCAACGGTCGCGAAGATCGCGCCTCCGAGGCGATAGCCCGCGGAGGCGGCCGCCGCCAGGAGTGCGAGCCGGAAGACGAACGGCAGGACGTAGATGGAGGCGAGAGCGTGGAACCGCTGTGCACCCTGGAGCACACCGAGCGCCGCAGGGTAAACGAGCGCGGTGCTGAGGGCCAACTCCGTCAGGATGACGATGCCGACAGAGTTGATATGGAGCACGTGGTCGAGAGGCACCGCCAGGAGGAGCGCCACCCCGAGCAGCGGTCCCGTCGCGCGAAGCGCCAGGCGAACTGCGGCACGCGCGAATGCGTCGGCCTCATCCGGAGAGCCGGCAGCGAGGAGCCGCGAGATCTCTCTGGAAACGGCCATTTGAATCGCCCCGGCCGGGATGAGCACGACCGCAAGGACGCCGAGAAGCGCAGCAAGGGAGCCGTAGCTGCCGCTTCCCAGAATCCGGCCTGCAGCCAGGAGGAAGACGTAGTTCGCGACGATCGACGCACCGGACGCGGCTCCGAGTACCAGACCACTGCGCGCGCCGCTCGCAGGCGTTCGGGTCGGCCGACGCTCGACATTTGCCCGGACCGTCATTGCGATTGGCTGTTAAGCCTTTGAACGGACGCTACAAACGAGCGCACGTCAGGAACGTCATGGATGGCAGCGATGCTGAGGGCGAGCTTCTCGAGGAGTTGATGGCTTCCGGCGAAGCGAAGTTCGAACGCGGTACCGTCCTGGAAGGACGACCGAGACAGGTCGAACTGGGTCTTCAGGCTGTTCTCCGGGACTCGCGTTCGAGCGAGGGCGACCTGGTCACAGTGGTTCCCTCGTACTCGTCCAGGACCAACTGCAGGGACCGGTCGAGGCGAAGTCTCCCCGCGTTATCCTCGAACCAACGCGCCGTCGAAGAGCGAAGTTCCGCGCCTCCATCGAGCACCCCCAGCATTGCTACGGCCAGATCTTCGGGGTCTGCGCTCGGTGAGACCGCGCCGTTGATCCCCTGCGCGACGAGCTCCGTTGCCGCGTTCTCCGGGCCGGCGACGACAACGCTCGGGGTCCCGTGAGCTGCCGCCTCGACGACGACCAGCCCATAGCCCTCGCGCTCGGAAGCCGTCGCCAGGCAACCGGCCCGGGCAAGTGCTCGCGAGACTTCGTCCTCGGGTCGGCGTCCTGCCATCAGAACATGCTCCTCGAGGCCCAGTGTTCGGACGATCCCTTCTATTTCTCGCTGCTGCGGACCGTCCCCGTAGAGCTCCAGCCGCAAGTGGGGCCGCGCGCGCCGCGCGACCGCGAATGCTCGGATGAGCGCGCCTACCCGCTTCTCCCGTACATGTCGACCGGCGTAAACGATCAGCGACTCGTCGACGTCGTCCCGTTGCAAGAGATTCGTCGGGCCGGAGTACAAGCCAGGAAGAACGACCGGTGTGCCGCGGTAACCCTCAGTGACGAGCCGGTCTGCGTGCAACCGCGACATGCCGTGCGCGCGATGCGGAACTCTTAGACAGGCCCGCTGAACGAGCCAGCCGAGGGTCCCCGCGAACCACCCGGCGTAATGACGCCAGTAGCTACGGGTCCAGACCTCGGGCCAATCGACGACGATCTCGTAGCCGCCGTGCCGCCGCATTGCGCCAGCTGCCAGGACAGGAAAGTAAGGAAACGACGCAAGATGCACGACGTCGTAGTCACCACCGTGACGGGCGAGGTGTCGTGCTACCGCCAAACCGAACCAAACCGGGGGACCGAGTCTTCGCCGGTCTTCGCTGTAGATCTTCCCGGCGTCGACGAGTCCCAACACCCGAACACCCGGGACGATGGGCGGGGCCAGCGGGTCCCAATGCCGCATAGTCAGGTAGGTGACGTCGTGTTCGCGCGCGAGGCCGACCGCGAGGTCGCGGAGCCATCGCTCCATCCCGCCGACGGTTTGCGGGAACAGATGGTCGTAGACAAGACAGATGCGCACTGCTACGCGGGCGTAGCGTGCTCTGTCCGGCGGTCCTCGACGGCGGCGACGCCCTGGGGAGCTTCTTGTTCGCGGTTTGATCTCATGGTGAGCAGCCCGATGAAGAAGGACCCGAAGACCGTCTGGACCCCGAGGCCGACGAGAGTGATGCCGAGCGCGGTGGGGTACTCGTCGGCGAGCGCGCCAAAGCCGTTGCGTGCCCACCGGACGAAGATGGTGAGCAGAACGGCGCCGCCTGTCAGGATGAGGCCAAGCCCGAGCAGGAGTCCATGCTCGAGCCGAATCCTACTGCGCAAGCGTTCCAGCAACGTGTCGCGTTCTCGGAAGTGCGTGAGCGCGTAGGTGCGCGCGAAGAGGCCAAGTTGGATTACCTGCGCACCCATCAGAGTCAGGGCGACGAGGGCAAGCATCGTGTGGATCTGCCACGAGCGTCCGAAGACGTCGACGGGGCCGCTTGCGAGGAGGAGCATTCCGGCGATCCCCAAGAGCAACATGAGGGAGCCGGGAACGAAGAACAGCCAACTGGGGCTATAGAGAAGCATGAAGCGGATGTGACGCCAGGCGTCTCCCACCCTACTCAGCTTGGACTCACCTGTGCGCGCGAAGTAATCGATGGGCAATTCGCTCACCGCCAGCTTTCGTTGAGAGGCCTTGAACACCATTTCCGAAGCGAACTCCATCCCCGTTGAATGCAGATCGAGGGCATCGAGCGCCGTGCGCCTCACTGCTCGCATTCCGCAGTGCGCGTCGGACACGTGTACGCCAAACAACCGGTTGAGCATTCCGGTGAGGATGGGATTGCCGATCCAGCGATTTGACCAGGGCATCGCACCTTCGTGTATGTGTCCCTCGAACCTCGAGCCGAGAACGAGATCGCTGCCCGCGTGGAGCTCGCCAACGAACGCGCCGAGCTCCCTCACGGGGTAAGTGCCGTCGGCATCTGCCATCACGATGTAGTCGCCACGGGCGTGCGCGATCCCGGTGAGGTAGGCGCGCCCGTAGCCGCGGCGAGGCTCGAAGACGACCGACGCGCCATGATGCGTCGCGATCTCCGCGGAATTGTCCGTCGAGCCGTTGTCGACGACGATCACCTCCCCGGGACGACCGGAGCGCTCGATGCCCTCCCAGGCTTGGTCGACGACAGCGCCCACGGCGGCCTCTTCGTCCAGGCAGGGGATGACCACCGAGATCTGCGGTGCTGCCGGCGGCACAGAGGCAAGTATGCCTGGGCCGGCCTCCGTGGCCTGGGCTAGTCTGGCCGCCGTGCGCTCCTTCGGGGAGGTCCGCGTGCGGCTCGCCTCCCGTGGTCAGGCGCGGGGCGAGGGGAGGCGCGGCGTAGTCCTGGTTTTTTTGGCGGCAGTAGGCCTTTGGTGGGTCGAGGCGCTCGTGATACCGCTCGGTCCGGGGCGTGACCTCGGCACGTATCTTGGTGCGTACGTCCAGCTGTTCCAGAGCCATCCGATCGACCTGGGATACGTGCTCGGCCGGACGCCCGGGGCGACTCTGCTCATCGGCGGCCTGTTGCAGTTCGACGGCGGCTTGTTGGCCGAGCCGGTGGTGTCGCTGCTGTACGCCGCCTCGATCGTCGCGTGGTTCCTCACGGCGCGTCTGTTCAGCCTGAGAGCCGGTCTCCTCACGACGGGCGTGCTCCTCCTCTACCCGGGTTACACGATCCTCTTCCACGAGCTGTCGTCGGATGCGATCTTCGCGGCTGCGTTCGCAGGGTGGTCTTTGCTCGTCGTGCGTACTCTGCTCGCCCCCTCTGCAGCTCGGTTCGCCGGCATCGGAGCAGGTGTCGGCGTGCTCGCGCTGATCCGTCCCGGAAACCAGATCCTGCTCTTGTTGGCCCTTCTGCCCCTCGTGCTGCGAGCTCCTTTGGGCACGCGCCTCGTCTCAACGGCGGCGTTCCTGGTGCCGGCCGCAATACTGCTGGGCGGCTGGGCCCTTCACAACGGGCTTCGGTACGACAACTACACCGTGGCTCGGGGCGGGAACGCCACGATCCCGTTCTACCGGACGTTCGTGACGGACAAGATCGTCCGACCGTCGAACGGGCCTGCCTCGCGAGAGCTCGCACGCGCCGTCCAACACGATCTGTTGCCGAAGGAGCCGTACCGCTCCTACGGAATCACCCTCGACGACTTCTTCACGAAGGCGAGCCCGCGGATGCAGGTCGACTTGCTCGCGCTCTCGGACCGATACAAGGGGTGGCACAGCAACTACAAGTGGCTGCGCGACGTGGGCTTCGAGGCGGTGAAGGCCCACCCGCTCGACTACGCGCGCGGCGTCGCTTCGTCGACGTGGGGCCTGCTGACTCAGCCGGTCTACCGCACGCCCGCCTCCGGGACCAGTGGCGGCAGCGCCGCCCCCAGCGACAACAACGCGGCGATCGGCGGGGGGACGTTGCCGACGCCGAGCGAGGGCGAGCCGATCCCCGCGCCGCACGAAGGCGGCGTGACGACGCCCGACGGGAGCATCTACACGGTCTGGACGTCGCCGACGGAGCACCATCTCGTCTTCGTCCACCCGGGCGACGAGCAGCATTACAACGCCCTTCATAGGCGCATGGCCAGGCTGGCGGCCAACCTGCCCGACCGCGCCGGCAGTCCGGCTCTTGCAATTCGACTCAACCAGGCGTCGCGCTGGTTTCTACCGCCGGTGTTCTGGCTGGCGGTCGCACTCGTCGGACTGATCTTTCGCCGATCCAGAGGTTTGCTCGCACTGGCAACGCCCAGTGTCGCTGCGTTCGCGATCCTGGTGTTGAGCGCGCTCGGTCTGCCGTCCGAGCCGCACTACTCGGTCCCCGTCGCTCCTGCGTTCGTCGTACTCGCGGTCTGCTCGGTGTTCGCTCCACGGCGCGAGCTTCTCGCAGCACCATTCTGGCGCACGCGTCTGCGGGAGCTGGCGACGCCGTCATTGCCTTATCTCGGGATCGCCACGGGTATCGTCGCTGGCCTGTGGGCAGTCAACCACTACATCGCGACGATAGACGGCTACCTCGACTCGGGTGGCGTGCCGCACGACCTTGCCGTCTTCCTGCGCGCGGCGGCGAACGTGGTTCACGGGAGCTCCCCGTACTCACTCCACGCCGACCAGACCTACGCTTACCCACCGCTGCTCGCGTTTCTCGTGGCGCCGCTTCACCCACTCGGTGCCGGCGCCGCGACCCTCGTCTGGACGCTGCTGTCGCTTACCGAGGTCGCTCTGGCGCTGTGGCTGCTCGGGCTGCGGGACTGGCGCTGCTACGCGCTGGCTGCGGTGTTCCCCTTCACGCGCAGCGCGATCGATCTTGGGACGATCGCCCCGCTACTTTTGCTCGCGCTCGCGGCCGCTTGGCGGGGGCGTTACCGGGTGGCTGCTGCTGCCGCAGCCGCCACCGGCCTGGCGATCGCGCTGAAGCTCTTCCTCTGGCCACTCGCAGCCTGGTTCGCTCTCACGCACCGGTTCCGGGCTGCCGCCGCGACCTTCGGGTTCGCGCTCCTGTTCGTCGTCGTCCCGTGGGCCGCGATCGGATTCGCCGGGATCGGCGCGTATCCTGGCCTGCTCCATCGCCTGTCCTCGGAGGAGGCGACGTCCTCGTATTCGGTCGTCGCCCTCGCCTTCCGGGCGCATCTGCCCGAGGCGGTCGGGGTCGCTTTGTCGATCGCGGTCGCGGTTGCGCTGATTGCGGCAGCCGTCTGGGCCGCGCGGGACAAGGGCAGACCGCGCCACCACCGCGACGTCGCGGTTCTCACGCTCGCTCTCGCTGCCGGTCTGGCGGCATCGCCGATCGTCTGGGTCCACTACTTCCTGCTGCTGCTCGTTCCGCTCGCGCTGACGCGACCACGCCTTTCCCCGCTCTGGTTCCTCCCGTTCGTCTACTACCCGCTGGGCGAGTCGGAGTGGCCCGCAGGTGACGCTCGGAAGCTCGGTATCGCCCTCGTCGTAACATCGATCATTGTTGCCTCCGCTGTCCGTCGCGGTGCGGGCGATGTAGGTGACGATCGTCGTGCGCAGAGAATCTCGTGGTCGCGAGCCCGAAGGGTGCCCGACGTGCGCTCACCCTCGGCTGAAGTCAAGCAGGGTCGGGCGCTCGGATGACGCTTGCGATGACCGTTGTCGTCGGCGACGATGCCGACGTCCTCGAATCGCATCTCGACTTCCATCTCAATGCCGGAGTCGATGTCGTGATTGTGTGGGAAAAGAATTCGTCGAGCCCGACGGCCGAGATCCTGGACCGCTATGCCCGCGAAGGGTCAGTGCACGTAACACGCGATACGGCACCGGAAGGCGATGATGACGCACGAGCGCTCGCGATGGCGCGTACGGCGATGACCGAGTACGGCGCCGAGTGGGTGATCGCCAGCACTCCTTCCGAATTCTGGTGGCCGCGGAGCGGCTCGCTGAAAGAGGTGCTCGAGCCGATTCCGAGTGAGTACGCGATCGTCCAGGCTTTCGTCCGGCACTTCGTGCCAGTGCCGGACGGAACGAGCCCATTCTCGGAGCGGATGATCTACCGGCTCTCGCCGCACGCACCTGTTCACGACCCGGCGAGTCCCTGGCGACCGGCCTCCACTTTCGTCCGCCGCGCCGTAGCGGTCGACCGAGGCGAGGCCCAGCGATCGGCTGGACGGATACTCCGAGGCTGGTACCCAATCGAAGTGTTGCACTTTCCGATCCGCTCAGTAGCTCAACTTGGCGGAAGGAAGTCCGGGGTGCTCCCAGTGAATCCATCGGACATCGAGCGTGGACTCGCGGAAGGTGTGCTTCAGATCGACACGCGGCTGCGCGAGGCGCTCCGAGCACATGCGTCCGGCAAGCCCTTTGAGCTGCTGGTGCCCGGGGTGGTGGACGATGTCCTATACGCGGTGGACGCGGCGGTGCTCGGCGAGGCGGATGTGCTCAAGGCCAAAAGCGACATGGACGACCTCGAGCAGCGGCTGCATGCAATCGAGCGCTATCTTGCCGTCCGTTTCGAGCGAAAGCTACGATCGTTCGCTCGCGGAGTGCTGAGGCGGCCGTGAAGGTCGTGATGACCCTCCTGGTACGCGACGAGGAAGACATCGTCGAGGAGCAGCTCCGTTTCCACCTCGAGCACGGCGTCGACTTTGTCATCGCAACCGACCATCGGTCTTCTGACCGCACGAGCGAGATCCTTCGCCGCTACGCGCATGCCGGACACGTGCACTTGATTCAAGAAGACGCAGTGGAGTGTCCGCAGGGCCTATGGGTTACTCGTATGGCGCGACTCGCAGCGACGGACTTCGGGGCCGACTGGGTGATCAACAGTGACGCCGACGAGTTCTGGTTCTCCCGCGAGGGCCAGCTCCGCGAGGTACTGGCGGCGATTCCGGAGCGGTTCGGCGCGATCCGCGGCATCGCACGACATTTCGTCCCTCGTCCCGAGGGGGCCGAACCGTTTTACGAGCGGATGGTCGTGCGCCGCCTTCCGGACAGCGATCCCATGAGCCCGTACCAGCCTTCGGTGAAGGTTCTCCATCGAGCCGATCGTGACGTGGTCGTTCCCAACGGAAACCACGATGCCCTCGGCCGCCGCCTTCGGTTGATGCGCGAATGGTGTTTGTTCGACGTTCTCCATTTCCCGATCCGCTCTCGAGCGCAGATGGAGCGAAAGTTCAGTGCTTGGCATCCAGACGTCGCGCGCACACGCGTCGGTCGCCACGCAGAGGCTGCCGCAAGAGCGATCCAGGAGGGAGCCGCGGACAGCCTCTTCACGCAGTATCTCGTCGACGACGGCGCGTTGGCGAAAGGGCTTGCTCAAGGCCTCTTTACGATCGACACTCGAGTCCGCGAAGCTCTTCGTGGACTCGAGGTCAAGGCCGACGGCGGTGAGCAGCAGCCGACTGCGGAGACAACACTACTCGTGCAGGAGCTCGACCTGTTCCAAGCCACCGACGCGGCGGTACAGCTTGCTCAGCGCGTCGACGCCTTCTGCGAACGCCTGCGGGCGGTGGAAGCGTCCAGCCTCTTCTGGCCCGATCAGTTGTTCCGTCGAATGCTCTCCGGTTCGCGCGATACCTGATTGCTAGTCCGTCTTCCGTACTATCACCTGGCGTTCCTTGAACAACAAGTCGCAGTGGCCGGCGACGAGTTCGAGGAAGGCGTCGACCGCCGGTCCCGGCCGAAGCAGCGCATCCTGCTCGTGGATGTTGCCGCAGTAGTCGTCGAAGATGAGGAGGCCGCCCGGAGCGAGCAGCTGCCAGGACAGCGCCGCGTCCACGATTACGTCGAGTGTCAAGTGCGACCCGTCGACGTAGATCAGATCGAAGAGGCAACGCTTCTCGACGAGGGCGAGCAAGAACCGGCGCGAATCGCCGACCAGCTTCCGGACGCGCGAGGCGTCGACCAAGGAAACGTTGGAGTCGAACAAGCTCTCGAGGTCCGTAACCGCGATCCCGAACGCGACGTAATCGGAGGCGCCTTCGAACGTGTCCACGCACGTGACCTGCGCCTGTGACAGTCGCCAGAGGAAGTAGCATGCAGAGAGTCCCTCGAACGAACCGATCTCGAGAATCCGTGACGGCCGCTCGTCTAGTTCTCGAATGAACGGTTCCCAATTGGTGATGTGGATCGTGAACCAATCCTCGCGGAAGGTCCCACGCGCGAGGACATCGTCCCGGAAGCGCACGATCAGTGCGTCGTCGGGGCCCGGGGAGTCCACGTCCGATACCACAACCTCGTCGGGGATCCGCCTCGCGACGCGGGACGACCGCAGCCGCTTGAGGATGCCCCGTGGGTGGAGTCGCCACCAGCGGCTCGACTCGAAGGCGGCTACTTCGGCTCGGAGCTGCGTGAGCTCTTTCATGAGTCGCTGGTTGGCGCGTACGATGACGTCGAGGTCGTTCGCGCTCACGGGCGGTACGCTAATCGACATCGGGAGCGACACGGATCACCGAGCGACCTCGATGGGCGCGACGCGAGTCAGATAGTGGGCGGACGTCTCTTGGGCCGGAAAGTGGCGCTCGTTGTGGCGTGGCCCGTTCTCGGTGGCACCGAGCGGACTGTGCTCAGGGTGGCGAACGAGATCATCCGGGAGGGCGCACACGTCGAGATCGTGGCGCTGACGGATGCCGAGGGCCGGTTCCGGGACGAAGTTCGTGCCCTTCGGATTCCGTGGCACCCGGTTCGGGTGGACTGGAGCGGGGGGAGAGTGGCGAAGACCGTCCAGCTCGCTCTCCTTGCCTCACGACTTCGAAGTTTGAGGCCCGACGTCGTCATGGCGTACTCCAAGCAACCGAACGTCCTGTGTGGCCTCGTGTGGCGTGTTACAGGCGCCTCTCTCTTCGTGTGGAATCAGCGGGATGTCATTCCCTGGGGATCGACCCGCCACGCTCTCGCCGCACGGGCCGCGCGCGCCTCGCCGATGCACATTGCGAACTCTCGAGTGGCCCAAGCGTTTCTCGTCCGGGAGCTCGGGGTTCGACCTGAGCGAGTGCACGTCGTCTACAACACCGCGGAACTGGCGCCACCGGCTGCGAGCAGGGCAGAGTGGCGCGCGCGGCTCGGGATCTCTGAGCAAACCCTCGTCGTAACGATGCTCGCACACTTGACGCACAGAAAGGATCATCCGACGCTTCTTCGGGCATGGCGCAACGTCGTCGAGAGCTACAGCGGACCGACTGTATTGCTGGTCGCCGGAAGGGCTGCAGGCGCCGAGCAGGAGGCGAAGGCGGTTGCCTTCGATCACGGCCTGGACGCGACCAAGGTCCGCTTCCTCGGAGACGTAGAAGACGTCGCTGGACTGCTCCAGGCCACGGACCTGTCCGTCCTATGCTCGAAAAGCGAGGCCTACCCGAACGCTGTGCTCGAGAGCATGGTCGCGGGACTCCCAGTCGCTGGCACGGATTTGCCGGGCATCCGCGAGGTGATCGGTCCTCATCAACTGCGGTTCCTTGCTCCGCCCGGTGACGCGGAAACACTCGCGCGCGCTCTCCTCGAGCTTCTGGAGAGCCGGGGGCTGCGAGAGAACGTCGGCAGCGAGAGCGCGAGGCTTGTTCTGGAGCGCAACGGCGAAGGCGCCGCGACGTGCATGGTGGACATCATCGTTGAGGCGCTCACTCGAAGGGCGAGGGAGGTGGACAGCATCGGGACCAGCGCTCCAGCGAAGACGTGAGTAAGTACTCCACCTGGGCGTGGTCGATCCTCGCGCCGAGGTCGCGTTTGCTGCCCGGGTTCGGTGCCCGTCTGAGCAACCATCCGCGGGTCGCGGCTGCGATGCTCGCGGCCGTGCGACGTCTACCGGGTCGGCGGGCTCGCGCGTTCGGGTACCGGCACGTTTCGCGGCCGCTCGTCGAGCGGATGGCGGCGAGCGTAGAGGTCTCCGTTGCCGGTGGCTACGCGCTGACCGTCGACACGTCCGACGTGTTTGGTCGCTCGCTCGCCACGTCGGGCACGTGGGAGCCGTCGGTGACGGCGACTTTCCGGCTCCTGCTCTCACCCGGGGACGTCTGTGTCGACGTAGGGGCGCACGTCGGGTACTACACGATCCTCGCGTCGCGACTCGTCGAGCCGGGAGGTCACGTCTACGCGCTCGAGCCCGCCCCGGAGACCTACGTTCGGCTCCTGGCGAATCTTCGGTTGAACGGGGTCTCGAACGTCACGGCTCTGCCGCTCGCGGCAGGAGCCGTCGAGGCTCGGGCAACCCTCAAGACTGGCCCTCCGAGCCACACCGGAGTGTCGTCCATCCTCTCCGATGCGGCGCCAAGGGGCCTCGATGAAACGACCGTTACCGTTCGCCCTGTCGCATGCGTCGTTCGGGCAATTGACCTGGAACGGATCCGGCTGATCAAGGTGGACGTCGAAGGCTATGAGCTAGAAGTCCTCAAGGGCATCGAGCCGATCCTCGAACATGTCCGGCCGGCGATCATCATCGAGATCCACGCGCATCGTGCCGGAGAGGCTGAGCCTCTGATCGTGAAGCTCTGCGATACGTACCAGTTGAACGCCTTCCGACTCGACGACTACGAGGTGGAGGACCGGTTTGTGTCCGCGGTCAACCCTCCTCGACTGCTCGCGCCGCCAACGGGCCTGCCGAGAGAGCGCTACAACCTCCTTCTGAGGCCCGTGGAGTCCTCGGGAGCTTGAGGTGAAGGCGAGAGTCCGGTCACGGCTCGCGCGTGTCGTTGGGCGACCCGCTCGGCGCGTCGAGGCGATCGCACCGCCGGAGCCGGAGGAACTTCCGGCGCTCTTTGCGAGCATCGGCATCGACTGCGACTACTCCGCGCTCGACCTTGCAGACTTGACCGTCGACACACAAGGATGGGGGAGCTTCCATCCGATCTTCGCGGATGTGTTCCGTGTGCTCCGGCCTCGAGTGGTGATCGAGGTCGGAACGTGGAAAGGAGCTTCCCTGCTTCACATGCACGAGCTTGGACGAACGTTCGGATGCGAAACGCGCTTCGTCTGTATCGACACATGGCTCGGCTCGAACGACTCGATCTGGCTTGACCCGCACGACCGGCGGCACCTGATGCTTCGAGGCGGCTATCCGACGATGTTCCGCCAGTTCGTCTTCAACTTGCTCGAACACGACGCCGCGGACGATGTCTTTCCGCTGCCGATGACGTCCACGACGGCCGCTCGCGTCCTACGCCGACTTGGCGTTGTCGCCGATGCGATCTACCTCGACGCAGGGCACGAAGAGGAGGAGCTCGCTGCGGATCTGCGGCTGTACTACGACCTGTTGCGGCCAGGTGGTGCGCTGTTCGGTGACGACTTCGATGAGCGGTGGCCCGGTGTCATGCGGGCTGCAAACTCCTTCTCCCGGAGACAAGGCCTCGAGCTGGGCGTTCACGCGAAGAAATGGATCGTGTGGAAGCCGTAGGAGCGTCGAGACGGTCACGGCCCACTGACCCTCCATGAGAGTCGCGATGACGCTTCTCGTGCGGGACGAGGCCGACGTCTTGGAAACGCACCTCGCCTACCACCTAGCCGCCGGCGTTGACGTCGTGATAGCAACCGACCACCGGTCGAGCGACGGGACGACCGAGATTCTGGAGTCATACGCACGAGCGGGTCACGTTCAGCTCTTCCGCGAGCACGGCGAAAGAATCCATCAGAGCGAGTGGGTGACGCGGATGGCCCGATTTGCGGCGACCGAATTCGACGCGGACTGGGTGATCAACAGCGATGCGGACGAGTTCTGGTGGCCTCGGGGAGCTTCTCTGAAGGAGGTGCTAGCAGCTGTGCCGACTGCGTTCGGCGTGGCGTATGCGCTTTCGCGGTCCTTCGTCCCCCGTGCCGACGACCGGCAGCCCTTCAGCGAACGGATGATCTATCGGCTGGCATCGGCGGCTCCGATCAATGATCCCGCGACGTCGTTCAGGCCCGTCGTCAAGGTGGCGCATCGCGGCGATCCCAACGTCGTCGTGTCGCACGGTAATCACGACGTGTTTCGGGCCGGCGGCGCTCGTCTGCGCGCCTGGCATCCGCTCGAGGTCCTGCACCTCCCGCTGCGTTCACGGGAGCAGGTCGCCCGCAAGCACCGCAACACCCGGCTCGCATGGGAGCGCAACCTTCGCGGGGATCTCTCTCGCGCGGGCGAGGCGTTGGAGGCCGGTCGACCGGAGGCGTTCTACGACCGCGTCGCTCTGGGCGACAGAGCGGTACGCCGGGGTGTCGCCGACGGTACGCTGGTGAAGGACACCCGACTCCGAGACGTGCTTCGGGCGCTCTCCGGGGTCCACGGAGCATCCGGCGAACCTGGTCCGGTCGCGAGACGCGATGAGGAGGAAGCCCTTCATGCCGTCGAGGCCGCGTGTTTTGTGGAGGCGTCAATCGTGCGACTCGGTCGGCGTCTAGACGAGCTCGGTGAGCGGGTCGCAAAAGTCGAGAACCGCTCGGGCTCGGTGTCGCGCGAGGAGCAGGCCGCCCGTCGTCACGAAGGAGGCGCGCTGTAGTCTGGTCGGGCGCATGCGGTTGATCCAGACGCTCGTGGTCCGCGACGAGGCCGACATCGTTGACGCCCAGATTGCCTACCACCTCAACGCGGGGGTCGATTTCGTGATCGCGACGGATCACGACTCGCAAGACGGCACCACTGAAATCCTCGAGGGCTACGCGCGGAAAGGTTGCCTTCGCCTTTTCCGCGAGCATGGAGAAATGCGCGAGAGCGAATGGCGGACGCGGATGGCACGTCTTGCCGCCACGGAATACGAGGCGGGGTGGGTGATCAATACGGACGCGGATGAGTTCTGGATGCCGCGGAGAGGGACGCTGAAAGGTGCGTTTTCCGCCCTTCCAAAGCACGTCGGGATCGTGTGGGCGCTGACCCGTCACTTCGTGCCGCGGCCGGATGACGGGGACTTCTTCGCCGACCGAATGACGGTTCGCTTCTCTGGTTCGGCGCCGCTGAACGATCCGACGAGCCCGTATCGTCCTCACGCGAAGGCTGCTCACCGAGCGGACCGGGAGATCGTCGTCCTGTTCGGCTCGCACGACGTGCGCTCCACCCGCCTTTCGCCGCTTCGCGATTGGTATCCAGCTGACGTGCTCCATTTCCCGTTCCGCAGCCTGGCGCAGTGGGAGCAAAAGGGGGTGCGCCGTGCCCGGGGTGACAAGCCCCTCGGACAGTACGTTCGCGCCTACGACGCCAGCGCGACTGGCCGCGCGAGCGATTTCTACGAGTCGTTCGTCGTCGGCCATGAGACGCTTACGCGAGGTCTCACAGACGGCACGCTGGTGGTCGATACCCGATTGCGCGACGTCATCCGTTCGCCGGAGAGGCCGCTCCCGCAGAGCGCTGGGGTCGACGGTGAGGCACATGCCCTTGTCGAGGCGGCCGCCCTCCGCGAGGCCGACATCGTCAGAGCCTCAAGGCGGCTCGACGTGCTCGCGTCCCGGATCGGCGCGGTCGAATGCCGTCCTTGGGCGCGCGCCCGAGTGCGCGTAGGGCTCATGGGACCGAAGCGGTAGGACTGCGGGTCGATGAAGCTCGTCCTAACTCTGCCGCTCAGGGACACCGACCTCGCCGACGCCCAGATCGCTTACCACCTGAACGCAGGCGTTGACCTCGTGCTCGCAAGCGGCGGCGTCGCGTCGGGAATTCTGGAGTCATACGAGCGTGGGGGCTACCTGCAGGCCGTCGGAGAGGGCACGGAGTGGCGCACGCGCGCCGCTCGTTTGGCCGCGACAGAGCACGGGGCCGATTGGGTCATCAACGCCGAGCCCGGTGAATTCTGGTGGCCGCGCGGTGAGAGCCTTAAGGACGTTCTCGCACCGATTCCGCCTCGCTACACGATCATCCAGGGACTTCGGCGGGAGTTCGTCGCGCAGACTGAGGGTGATGGTGTCTTCAGTGAGACGATGACAGTTCGTGGGTCACTCCAAGAGGGGTCGAACGACCGTCTCCGCCCGCCCGCAGACCTGTTGCGTCCCGTGCATCGCGCTGATCCGCAGGCCGACGTTCGTGAGGACGGAACAGTTTGGCTCACCCGGAACGTGCCCCTCCGTGCGTGGTATCCGATAGAGGTCTTCCGCTTCCCCGCTCGCGCCGACAGCGCTCCTCCAGCGGCAGGAGTTGGCCGGCTTGTCAGCGACACGAGGTTGCGCGACGCATTGCGTGCTCTCGAAACCGGGGAAAACGCGCCCGGACTGAGGTTCGCCTTGCCCCAGGGCGGTGTCAGCCGTTTCGCATTTCCGACCCCTGACATCGTGGACGACGCCTCATACGCGATCGAGTGCGCAGCCGTACGCGAGGTCGATCTCGCCCGGCTCGAAGCGTATGTGACGCAGCTCGAGCAGCGCATCGGTTGGCTCGAGGAGCGGCTTTGGCCACGTATGCTGCGCGTCGCAGGCCGTGTTCTCCACCGGCAGGGTCGGTAGCCCTGGTGGATCGCTAGCATCGCGCGGGTGACAGAGACCGAGCTTGAAGTCCGCGAGGCTCGACTACCCACGCTGACGGCTCCGCCGGCGGATGAACGGGCCGGACGCGTGACGGTCATCAAGCCGGCCTCACGCTGGCCGCGCCTCGATCTCGCCGAGCTGTGGCACTATCGGGAGCTGCTTGCGCGCCTTGTCTGGCGCGACGTCGTCGTTCGCTATAAACAGACGTCCGTCGGCGTTGCCTGGGCGATCATCCAGCCCTTCTTGACGATGGTGGTCTTCGCCTTCATCTTCGGACGATTCGCGAACTTTCCCTCGAAGGGAATTCCCTACCCGATCTTCACGTACTCGGCGCTGCTTCCGTGGACGTTTTTCGCGTCGGCGGTTGCGCTGTCCAGCGCGAGTATCGTGTCCAACGCCAGCCTCGTCACAAAGGTTTACTTCCCGCGCGTGCTCCTGCCGCTGGCGGGCGTGACGGTGCCGATCGTCGATTTCTTTCTCGCGTTCAGCGTGTTGGTCGGGCTGATGTTTTGGTTCACGATCGGGCCAACCCTTGCAGTCTTACTGGCGCCGCTATTCCTCGTGATGGCCGGCGTCGCCGCGCTCGGCGTCGGGCTCTTCCTCTCGGCGCTCAACGTCCGCTACCGCGATGTCCCGTATGCGATCCCGTTCGTCATCCAAATCTGGCTTTATCTCTCAGGTGTCGTCTACGCGATCAGCGCGTTGCCGCAGAAGTGGCAGTGGGTTCTCGCGGTCAACCCGATGACCACGGTCATCAGCGGATTTCAGTGGGGCGTCGTCGGGACGTCTGCGCCCGAGCTCGGGAAGAGCCTCGTTGGCCTCGCGGCGACGGCGGTCATCTTCCTCATTGGGCTTGCCTACTTCAGGCGTTCGGAGCCGCGCTTCGCGGACACGATCTGATGGCGACTGCCGTGACGGCGAAGGAGCTGTCGAAGCGCTATCGAATCGGCCAGCTCCAAAGTGCGTACGGTACTCTGCGGGACTCGCTCGCCTCCGCGGCGCGGCGCGCATTGTCGCGTGAGCATCGGCCGCACTACGACGAGATCTGGGCGCTGCGGAACGTGTCGTTCGAGCTCCAAGAGGGCGAGGTGCTGGGCGTCATCGGCCGCAACGGCGCCGGAAAGTCGACCCTCCTCAAGATCTTGACGCAGATCACTACTCCGACCCATGGCAGGGCAACCATCCGAGGGCGCGTCGGGAGCCTGCTCGAGGTCGGAACGGGCTTCCACCCCGAGCTCACCGGCCGGGAGAACGTTTTCCTCAACGGTTCGGTGCTCGGTATGAAACGCCGCGAGATCGCAGCGAAATTCACCGACATCGTCGATTTCGCCGGCGTCGAGAAGTTCATCGATACGCCCGTGAAGCGGTATTCGAGCGGGATGTCCGTGCGGCTTGCCTTCGCTGTGGCTGCCCACCTCGAGCCGGAGATCCTGCTTGTGGACGAGGTGCTCGCCGTCGGGGATGCAGAGTTTCAGCGTCGTTGCCTCGGACGCATGGAGAACCTCAGTGAATCGGGACGCACGGTGTTGTTCGTGTCGCACAACATGCAGGCGGTCACGCACCTGTGCGACCGCGCGATTCTCCTCGACGCCGGGGGCATCGTTCGAGACGGCCCGAGTACCGAGGTGGTGGCGCACTACTTGCAGACGGGCCACGGCAGCAGCTCGAGCCGGGAATGGCCTGACGTGGAGACCGCTCCGGGTGATGATCTCGTCCGCCTGCGCTCGACGCGCGTGGTGCAGGATGACACCGCCACTAGCTCCGCCGACGTGCGGCGCCCGATCGGTATCGAGATCGGCTTCACTGTGCTTCGCCCCGGGAACCCGGTTCTGCCCAAGATCAAGGTGTACGACCGAGACGGGGACGTCGCCTTCAACGCGCTCGATACGAGCGAGCGCTGGCACCCGCCCGCGGAGCCTGGTGACTACGTCGCCACAGCGTGGATTCCGTCGAATCTGCTCAACGAGGGATTCACGAGCGTCGACGTCAGCGTTGTCTCGCTCGACGCTCCCCGTGTGCACCACCACGCAGGCGTCGTCGATGCAATCTCGTTCCACGTGCACGACCCCGCCGTTGGCGACTCCGCCCGTGGACTCTTCACGGGACAGTTCAAGGGGGTCGTCCGGCCCCTATTGGAGTGGAGCTGCGAGGGCCGCTAGCGACCTCGATGCCCCAGATCGTCGGGATCGTGCTGGTCCACAACGAGGATCTGTACGTCGAAGATGCGATCCGCAACGTTGCCCAGTTCTGCGACCGCATCCACGCGGTCGATCACCTCTCGACCGACGGGACGTGGGAGATTCTGCGCGGTCTCGAGCGCGAGTACGATCATCTCGACGCGCGTCGTGTCCACCATGCTCGCGAGTCGCATCGGCTCGTCGAACCATATGCGGGAACGAACACGTGGGTCTTCGGCGTCGACGGCGATGAGCTCTACGACTCGGGCCGGCTCACCTCCTTTCGAGAGCAACTCCTCGTCGGCGCACACGCGAGCGCGTTCAAGGTCGCCTCGAACGTCCTCAACTGCGTCGAGCTCGACCGCAAGCGTCGGAGGGCTTCCGGCCACCTCTCCCCGCCGTCGCGCTCCATTACGAAGCTCTACAACTTCGGTGCGATCGAATCCTGGTCCGGCGACGACTCGGAGCGGCTACACGGTGGCGTGATCTCGTTCCGGCCGGGTTACGACGAGCATTCAGTCGAGAATATCGGCGAGACGACTCCTTGGGAGGAGACGCCGCTGCGCTGCCTGCACGTTTGCTTCCTGCGCCGGTCCTCTGCGGATCCCGAGCCGACGGGCTCGCCGACCGGGCGGCCGATCCTCGAGGAGACCGCTATGCAGGACCGCAGCTGGCGTGGCAGTCTCAAAAGGTTCGCGCGCGGCCGTCGCGCTCCCGAAGTCTCGGCCTGGAAGAACGAGAAGTACCTCCGCGGCGAACCTGTGACGGTGGACGCATCGCCGTTCTTCAGCTGAGCGCGTACCGCTGCTCCGGGCCGAGACCATTCGCGGCGTCGGAGCCGAACTCGTAGTTGCGCTCGGTGAGGGAAGCGAGCGACGCCGGTGAGGAGTACGTCACCGTTGCCAGCGCGCGCGGTTTGCCGCTTGCGAATCCACCACGGTGGAAGCCGGACGTGTTGCAGAAGATGACCGTTCCTTTCGGCGCCACGAAGCTGACCGCCTTCCCTTCGATTCTTGCCGCCAGCTCGTCGTCGGGGGGATAGTTGTCGCCGAGCGGACGCCAGGGCCAAAGATGCTCGAGCTCGTTTCCCGGCGCGCTACGCGGCACGTACTCGAACGGACCGGTCTCTTCATCGACATCGACGAGATAGAGGAACGCCTTGAGCAGGTGCCGGTCGTTGAAGTCCCTGTGCCAGCGCTGCGAAGACTTGCGCTCGGACTCGTCTGCGGCCGGCGTATACCAGACGTCGATGTACTCGAGCTTCGTCCACATGCCGAGATACGTGTTCGCGACGTCGAGCAGTCTCTTGTTCAGCCCGAATCGAAGCCACGGATCGTCGAGGCCGAGTTGCACGTCGTATGCGTACTTGCGGACGACGAACTCCTTTCCGGGGCGCCGGCGCAGAGCGGACTCTCCCCCTTCGCGCTCGCGGGCCAATTCCGCCTCCGTCTCCGTGATGAACCGGATTGCCTCGGCGTCGAGCTCGGTCCATGTCTGCGGGTCGGGGATGAGCTCTGAGAAGGGAATGACCGCGTAGCCCTCCTTGCGCAGCTCCTCTAGGATTCCTGTCTGGACGGGATCGAGAGGCGGCGGCTCGCCCGCGTACCGCCTGCGCGCGGTGCGGTTGGCGAGCAGACGGTCGTGGAGCTCGTACGTGGCGACGACGCCCCGGCGCTCGATGGCGCTTGCGACCTTGTGGACGCGGGCGGCAAAGCGTGTCCGCTTCCGGTGCATCGGCGGCAACTTTAGCTACCTGATTCTCTACGGTGTCGCGATGGATTCGCCAAGTGTCTTCTTCGCCTATCGCGACGCGCCTGAGCGGCGAGCCGCCTTGCGCCTGCCGCCGGGCGCTCTCGAGCGCTATCGGCTGTTCGGGCTCGACGAGCTCACATCCCGTGCCGCCGGCGTCCGCCACAATCTGGAGGAGGCAGTGCCGCCTGCCTGGGCCCGCGCTCTGGCCAAGTCGATCAACACCCCCCTCCTGGGGCTCGGTGGCTACGGCGGCGACTTCGCGACCGTGCTCGCCTCGCTCCGGCGAATCAATCAGGCGGACATCGTCTTCTCGACCGTCGACACGGTCGGCATTCCGCTGGTGCTGCTGAAGCGAGCCGGTCTCGTCAGACCCCCACTCTTCTACGTCTCGATCGGCCTGCCCGAACGGCTCGCTCAGCTAAGGGGTGACCGGATGCAGCGGCTGTACGCCCGGGCGCTTCGCGGCACGCACGCGATCGTCGTATATGCGAAGAGCGAGGCCGAACAGCTCCGCGACTGGTTGGGGGCAGACGGGCCTCCGATCCGCTTCGTGCCGTTCGGTGTCGACGTGAACGCCTTCCGTCCGATGCCGGAGGTGACGTCGGGCACCGATGTCGTCACGGTCGGAGCCGATCCACGTCGCGACTTCGCGCTGCTCGTTCGCATTGCCACCCGCCGGCCCGAGCTGACCTTCCGGATCGTTGCGAGCAGCGAGCATGGGCGCACGCTCTGCGACGTTCCCGCCAACGTCGCCGTCGAGACGGACATCCCGCTCGAGCAGGTGCGCGATCGGCTGGCGCGTGCTCGCGTCGTCGCACTACCCGTTCGCGACAACAGCTACTCGGGCGCAACGACGACGTTGCTGCAGGCGATGGCGATGGCGAAGCCGGTCGTCGTCTCGCGGACCGAAGCGATCGCGACGGGTTACGAGCTCGAGGACGCCGTCAACTGCCGCCTCGTTCCGCCCGGCGACGACGCTGCGTTCGAGCGCGTGTTGCTGGAACTTCTTGCGGGCGCGGATGCCGCAACTGCTCTTGGCATCCGCGCCCGCGAAACGGTGGAGCGGAGTCTCACCTGGGAGCGCTACACGAACGCGGTCTGGGACCTCCTCTCCGGCTAGGCAGCCACCGTCAGGACGAAGCCGAGCGCGGAGTGCGCGCCGAGCTTGTCCGTCACCTGGATGCGCAGCCGGAAGGTGCCGGCCCGCTTCGGCGTACCGGAGATCTGGCCGGTCCTCGCGTTGAACCTGAGGCCCCTAGGCAGCAGCCCGGGGCGACCGCCGAGGATCCGCCAGCTACGGGGCGCCACGCCGCCGGTCGCCCGCAGCGTCGCGCGGTACGCGCTGCCGACCTTCGCGGCGAGGAGCGGGCGCTTCGTCACGAGCAGTCGCGAAGCGACGGTCAGCGAGAAGTCGACAGTCGACGTCAGGCCGAGGCTGTCCTTGACGGTCAGCTTCAATGCGGATGTGCCGGCCGCCGACGGAGTTCCGCTGATCTCACCGCTAGCTGAGTCCATCGTCAGTCCGGCCGGGAGCGCGCCGTCGACCGACCACGTATAGCCGGCCTTACCGCCCGTCGCCTGCGGGGCGAAGCGGTACGCGAGACCCACCTCGGCAGACCTGCTCGTGGGACCGATGACGAGCTTCGGCACGACAGACATCGCGTACGTCTGCGTGTCGGACCGACCGCCGTCCGTCGCCGTGACCTTGAAGTTGAAGTCACCGGCTGCCGTCGGCGTGCCCGAGAGCAGGCCGGCAGAGCTGAGCGTCAAGCCGCTGGGCAACGAGCCGGACGAGACCGCCCACGTCGGGCTGCCGCCGGTCGCCGTGAACTGCAGGTTGTACGGGACCGTCATCTGTCCGGCTGTGAGTGTGGCCTGACGCTGGTTGATCTGGAGCCCCTGGTTGATCGTGATCTCGAACTGTTTCTCCGTCGAGGCGTTGTCCGTACACCAGGAGACTCCGCCGTCCGTGTTCTTGACGTCCGACATCGTGACCCAGAAGACGTACGTGCCGGTCTGCGTTGGCGTACCGCTGATGATGCCGCTCGAGGCGTCGATCGATAGGCCGGGCGGCAGGCCGTCGGCCTTCCAGCTGACGTAGGGGACGCAGCCCGTGCCGTCGCGGCCCTTGAGCTGATAGCTGTACGGCTTGCCGGTCTCGCCCGAGGGGCAGACCTTGATCACGGTGCCTGCGCGAACTGGACAGACGTCGTCCTGGAAGGTGAGCGCGCTGGCGGCGGGAACAACGACGCCCGCGATGGCTGCTGCTGCAACGACGAGCAGCAGTAGTCGGCTGAAACGCATGAGACTCCTTTTCCCTCTTGTGTGCAGGTCTTTCGGGACCCCGGTTGACCGGCGGATGGTAGCGCGGATCTCAGATGCCGCCAGCCGCAAGAATCATCCGCGATGAGAACGCGAACATTCGTAAAAGTCCTGTTAAGAAGGATCGCGACGGAGCGCGACTTCGTGCGGTCCCGAAGGGCCCGGCGCGACCTTGCCGTCTTCCACGAGTTCCACGTACCGCCGTACGGCGGCGGGAACCAGTTCCTGCTGGCGCTGCGGCGCGAGCTCGAGCGTCGGGGCGTGTCGGTCGAGGTGAATCGCGTGTCCGGAGGAACGCCCGTCTGTCTCTACAACTCCTTCAACTTCGACTTCTCGCGGCTACGCCGCTTTCGGCGCGACGGTGTTCGCATGGTGCATCGAGTCGACGGACCGATCGGCGTCTACCGCGGCTTCGACGACGGCACCGACCGGCGCATCGTTGAGATCAATCAGCTGGCAGACGCGACGATCTTGCAATCCCAGTACAGCCTCGACAAGCACCGCGAGCTCGGCTTGACGTTGCACGATCCGGTCGTGATTCCGAATACGGTCGACCCGTCGATCTTTCATCCACCTGTTACACGCGAACCACTCGGTGCCCGGCCCGTGCGTGTGATCGCGAGCAGCTGGTCGGACAATCCCCGCAAGGGCGGTGAGATCCTTGCGTGGCTCGACCGCAACCTGGACTTCGATACGTTCGAGCTCACCTTTGTCGGCCGCACGCAGCAGAGGTTCGAGCACATTCGCATCGTTGATCCACTTCCGTCGGAGGCGCTCGCCGACCTGTTGCGTGCGCAAGACGTCTATCTCGCGCCCAGCCGGGACGACCCTTGCTCGAACGCTCTGCTGGAGGCGCTTGCCTGCGGGTTGCCGGCGGCATATCTCCGTAGCGGCGGTCATCCAGAGCTCGTCGGAGAGGCCGGGATCGGCTTCGACGACGCCGAAGAGGTTCCGGCTGTGCTGTCCCGACTCGTCGAGGAGCACGACCAGCGGCGCGCCGAGATCAGCGTTCCGGCACTACGCGACGTTGCCGACCGCTACCTCGAGGTGCTCGGCCCGTGATCCGCCGCATCGCGTCGCGCGCAGCACGGACGGCTCTCGGTGCATACGTGCCTGCGAGGACCGCCCGCTGGCCTGACGCGTCGAGGCTGTTCGTCGTCGGCGATCGCCTCGGCTGGTCGATCGACGACGATTCGGCGCGCCTCACTGCCGCGGCGCACCGCCTCGGCTACGAGGTGGCTCCCTCGTCGTGGGCCCGTCATGCCGCGCGACAGGCCGTGTTCCATCCCGAGCATTTCAGGGCGTTACGCCCTCGGTGGATCGAGTCGTCGCACAGGCTCGGGCTGTCGTACTTCCACGGCCGGCCCGGAACGCCCGGCTACCCCGAGTTCGACGAGGCGTTCGAGGCTCTGCGCGGACATGCGACGCGGGTCGACCGGATCCAGGTCACGCACGACGAGATGCGGGAGCTCGTGGTCGGAGCGGGCGTTCCGGCAGAGCGGGTGTTCAAGATCCCGATCGGAGTCGACATCGGACGGTTTCCGCTCGGTGACGATGCGGCTCGCAACGCGGCACGAGGTGAGCTCGGACTCCCACGAGACGCTTTCGTCGTGGGCTCCTTTCAGAAGGACGGGGTCGGGTTGGGGGCGGGGCTCGAGCCCAAGCTGGTCAAGGGGCCGGACACGCTGGTTGCGACGCTCGCACGGCTCAGGGATTCTCTCCCCGAGCTTCACGTGCTCCTGACGGGACGGGCGCGTGGATATGTCCGTACCGAGCTCGACCGCCTCGGGATTCCCGACGTGCATCACGAGCTCGCATCGCGTAACGAGCTCGCCCGCGCCTACCACGCACTTGACGTTTACATCGTGACGGCGCGTCAGGAGGGAGGGCCGAAGGCGGTCCTGGAAGCGATGGCGACCGGCGTCCCCCTCGTCACGACGCGCGTGGGTCAGGTGCCGGACGTCGTGACTCACGGCGACAACGGATTGATCGCCGACGTCGACGACGTCGACGCCTTGGTCGCCGCCGTCCAGGAGGTCCATGACGACTCGCAGCTCGCCACTCGTCTGCGCGACGCAGGACGCCCGACCGCCGAGGCTTTCGCCGACGCGCAGCTCGATGACCGGTGGGCGGCGCTCCTCGACGGCTTCGTCTCGAAGAAGGACGCGCATGCAGATTGACCGGCAGCGTCTGGCCCGGTACGGGCGCGCAGCGGCTCGCTGGGCGCGTCTGCTCCTGCCGAGCAGCCGGCCGCCCGGCACCCGCGTGTTCTACGGCCACGATCGTGTACCGGGGCCCGGTGACGCCGTTGCGGGCGGCACCGCCAAGTTCCAGCGGCTTGCGGAGCGCTTTCCGAATCAGCCGACGGACTTCACGCTTCTCTACCTCGGGAGCACCTGGCTTCCGCGCGACCTGCGCCCGCTGCTGGCGCTCGCACGGCGGCGGCGCATCCCGGTGGTGCTCAACCAGGACGGAGTTGCATATCCGGGCTGGGCTGGCGGGGCAACGGACGCGATCAATGACCCGTACCGACGCGCGCTGGCCGCCGCAGAGCACGTGCTCTTCCAGAGCGAGTTCTCGAAGCTCTCCGCGGAAGCGTTCCTCGGGGAGCCGCGCGGCTCCTGGGAGGTGCTCTACAACGCGGTGGACGTCAACCGCTTCACGCCTGCCGCGACTCCTCCCGCGGGCGGCCCTGTCCTCCTGCTCGGCGGAGACCAGACCCAGGCGTACCGGCTCGAGGTCGCTCTACGGACGTTCGCGCTCGTCGTCGCGTCAGAGCCGCAGGCGCGACTGCTCGTGACGGGGAGGCTTGTCTCGTCCCCCGACGCACTTCTCGACGAGCTCGGACTCCGCGACAGCGTCGACTTCGTCGGCCGGTATTCCCAGCGAGAGGCCCCGGATCTCATCCGGCGCGCGCACCTGATGCTGCACACGAAGGTGAAGGACCCGTGTCCGAGCTCTGTGATCGAAGCGATGGCCGGCGGCCTGCCGGTCGTCTACCCGAAGAGCGGCGGGACGGTCGAGCTCGTCGGCGACGACGCGGGGATCGGGGTCGAGCATCCCGACACCTGGGAGCGAGACGAGCCGCCGGCTCCCGAAGCACTCGCCGATGCAGTGAGGCTGGTGCTGACAGAACGTGCGCGTTACTCCGCTGCAGCGCGCGAGCGTGCAGTCGAGCGGTTCGCGCTCGGACCGTGGCTCGAGCGTCACGCAGAGCTCTTCGAAGAGCTCGCGTAACCGCGCACGCGTCCGCCGAGCGTCGCCAGGTGAAAGCGGGCGCGTCCACCGTCGAGCATCGCGATCGCACGAAGAGCGCCGCCGACCGGCCGCAGGAGCATCGAGCCGAGCATCCCAACGCGGTAGTCGTGCTTGCGCATGATGTAGCCGATGCTGGCCCCGTCGCGCGCGCCGACCGAGCGCAGAGCAGTCTGCGAAAGCTCCTTGTTCTCGTGCACGACGACGATGGTCGGATCGAACTCGATGCGCGCTCCCGCATCGAGCGCGCGAACGAGGTAGTCGATCTCCTCGCCGGACGACCACGGCCGGCCCGAGCCGAGGCCGAGTTGCTCGTCGAACGAACCGACTTGCTCGACGACGGGCCTGCGCAGGAAGATGGTGAACGAGATCGCGCGGTTCCAGAGGTTGTAGCGCGTGAGCGTCGCGCCGACCCGAGACCACGACGGTGACGAGCTTCCTCCTTCGTCTTCGGCTCGGCCGGTCAGGCCGTCGAGCGCCGGGCGAGCGGCAAAGCGCTGCGCGACGCGCTCGAGCAGATCGCGAGGAAAGGTGCAGTCGTCGTCGGGGAACGCCACGAGTTCCCCGCGGATGTGACGGAGTGCCGCGTTTCGGGCTCGAGAGAGGCCCGGCGCCGATTGCAGGCGAATCACGTCGAGTGACGGATGTCGTTGCAACACCACTCCGAGCCGGTCGTCGTCGTTCTGGTCGACGAGGAGCACGCGGAACCCCGTGTGCGTCTGGCCCGCGAGCGACTCGAAGAGGCGATCGAGCTCTTCGACGCGGCCGATCGTGGCCACCACGAGATCGAAGGACGTCAGCGCCTGGTCGGCCACGCGCCGTACGCTAACCGCCCGTGCCTCTCGTCTCCGTGCTGCTCGCCGTCCACGACGGCGAACGCTTCCTCCGGGAGGCCGTCGAAAGCGTCTTGCGTCAGACGCTCGGCGATCTCGAGCTGATCGTGGTCGACGACGCCTCGACCGACGGGACCCCCGAGGTGCTCGGCGCCCTTTCCGACGACCGAGTCGTCGTCCTGAGGAACGACGAGCAGGCCGGGCTCGCCGCTTCGCTGAACCGCGCCCTCGAGGCGGCGGGCGGCCGCTATGTCGCACGGCTCGATGACGACGACATCGCCGTCCCGGACCGGCTCGAGCGCCAACTGGGTCGGATCCGCAGCGAGCAAAACGTTGCCATCGTCGGCAGCGGCGTGGTCGACCTCGATGCAGACGGAGGGCGCGGACGCACGCACAGACTCCCAGGCGGAGGGGCTGCGTTGCGGTGGCACGCTCTCTTCAGCTCCCCCTTCTTTCACCCGACAGTGCTCGTCGATCGAGAGACGCTCGACCGGCACGGCTTGAGATACGACCCGGCGTTTCTCGAGAGCGAGGACTACGACCTGTGGACGCGGCTCTTCGCATTTGCCGACGGAGCCAACCTCGCAGAGCCGCTCGTCGAGAAGCGCGTGCACGCCGGGCAGGCGTCGCTCCGGCGAGGCGAGCTGCAGCAATCCTTCCAGCGGCAGGTCGCGCTGCGCGAGATCGCGCGGCTGGCACCCGGGTTGGGCGAACAGCAGGCCGAGCTCGCCTGGGGCCTCGGCAGTCGCCGCGTCGCTGCTTCGAAGGAGGCGGGGCGTGCGCTGCTCGAGCTTCTGGCTGCGTTCGAGCGAGAGCATGGCCGCGACCGGCGGGTGCGCGAGGCAGCCGGCCGTGCGCTCGTGCGGGGACGGCTCTTCCGCGACGCGGCGAAGCTGATCGGGCGCGTGCCGAATCGTCGGCCTGCCGGCGGCGACGTGCTCCGGGTGGCAGTCGTCTCACCGGAACCGACTCCCTATCGCGCGCCGCTCTTCGATCGCATCGCCTCGAACGCGGACATCGATCTGACGGTGATCTACGCAGCTCGTTCGGTCGCGCGCAGAGCCTGGACCGTCGAGCCGGCGCACCGTCATGTCTTCCTGCGCGGAGTCGCCGTGCCGGGGGCAGAGCGAATCCTCCGGCACCAATACCCGGTGACGCCCGGGATCTCGAGAGCGCTGCGACGTGCGCAACCCGACGTGGTGGTCGTCTCCGGCTGGAGCACGTTCGCCTCGCAGGGCGCGCTTGCGTGGTGCCGCGTTCATCGCGTCCCCTACGTGCTGCTGGTCGAAAGCCACGATCTGGATCCCCGCAATCCGTGGCGCCGAGCGCTCAAGGGAGCGGTTGTCCCGCGACTCGTGCGCGGCGCGACAAACGTCCTCGTCGTCGGATCAGCGGCCCGCGAATCGGTCGTGGCACGAGGGGTGACGTCGATTCGTCTCTTAGCGAACACGATTGACGTAGCAGCGTGGACGTCCAGGGCGGGGGAGCTCGAGCGGCGCCGCACCGACGACGACGTGCTCGTGCTGTCCGTTGCCCGGCTCGTGCCCGAGAAGGGGATCGACGATCTCGTCCGCGCCGTCGCCGAGACCGGCGATCCGCGGCTGCGCCTCGTGGTTGCGGGTGACGGTCCCGAGCGCCGAGCCCTGGTCGATCTTGCGGGCGAGCTCGGAGTACGCCTGACGATTCCCGGTCACGTCGCGGAGGCGGAGCTGGCGCAGATATACGTCGATGCCGACGTCTTCGCGCTCCTTTCTCACCACGAGCCGTGGGGCGTAGCCGTCAACGAGGCTGCGTCTTCCGGACTGCCGCTCCTACTCTCGGACCGCGTGGGCGCCGCCTCGGATCTACTCGCCGAGGGCAAGAACGGCTTCCTCGTTCCTGCGGGTGACGTGCGAGAGGCGGCCGCGGCCTTGAACCGGCTGGCGTCCGATCCTGCGCTACGACAAGAGCTGGGTGCGCACTCGCGCGAGCTCGTTCGCGCGTGGGGCTACGAGCCGTCGGTCGACAACTTCGTCGCTGCGGTGCGGGCAGCAACCTCGCGGTAGATCTCCTCCTGGACATCGGTGACGTGATCCCACGATGTGCGTCGCGCTGCCGCGACTCCGCCGCGTGCGAGCCCCGCACGGAGATCCGGATCGGCGAGGACGCTGCCGATCGCCTCGACCACCGCGGCCCGGTCGTACGGAACGACCAGCGCCTCGCCGGCCTCGAAGAAGCCCGCGATGCCGCAGCGGTCCGAGACGATCACCGGCGTTCCGGCTGCGGCGGCTTCGGCCGCGACGATGCCGAAGCTCTCTCCCGCAGAAGCGAGGACGAACACATCGGCCTGGGGATAGAGGTCGTGCGGCGGCTCGTCTGTCACCGGCAGCAGGTGGATCCTGCCGGCAGTCGCCGCCTCCGTTTGCGCCCGCTCGACGAGAGCGGACGTCCCGTGCCGGTCGTCCGGGCCCGCGATGACGAGATGCGCTCCGGTGAGCCGGCGTGCGGCGTCGAGCAGGTGCTCGATGCCCTTGCCTGCAGCGATCCTGCCCACGTAGAGGATGACCGGCGCGTTGCCTGGAATGCCAAGGCGTGAACGGAGGTCGCCGTTCGCCTGCGCGCCGGAAGGCTCCGGAAAGCCGTTGCCCCGCACACGTACCTTCTCGGCCGGGATGCCCCACGCGACGACGGCGTCGGCCTCACGCTGCGACGCGACTACCACGACAGCAGCTCCTCGGGCGACACCTCGGTAGAGCGTCGCATCGAGCGCTCGTTTCAGGAACACCTTTCGCAGGCGGGGCTCGAACATTCCGAGCGGCTCGAAGACATAGGGGATCCGCGCGATGCGACACCAGGCGGCGACAGCGGTCGTCACCGGGTCACGGAAGCCGAAGACGTGCACGACATCCGGCCGGTTCACCCGCGCAAGCGCGGCGGGCAGCGTCGGCGTGATGCCCATCCAGCGATAGCGAAGCGGTGTCGAGAGATAGCGCACTGTGGCGCCGTCGACGACGCCCACCGACGATCTCAGAGCCGGGCGCGTATGGAGGTCGACGATCGTGGTCGTGACGACGTCGACGTCGTTGCCGCGCGCGACCAGCCGACGGACCAGCTCACCGGCTGCGACGACCGGCCCGCCGAAGGCGCGCGAGGGCGCCCAGACCGGCGCGGCGAAGAGGATGCGGAGCCGGGCGTCGTTCACCGGTACTAGCCTTGCCGGAATGCCCGCCCGCCGCAAGCCGCGTCTGCTCGTCCTGAACCAGTACTACTGGCCGGGCGTGGAGGCGACGGCGCAGCTCTTGACCGAGCTGTGCGAGGCGCTTGCAGAGGACATGGACGTCAAGGTGGTGACAGGGGTCCTGCACGGCCATGAAGGCGAGCCACGCCGAGTCATGCATCAGGGCGTCGAGATCGTGCGCGTGCCCTCGACCTCCTTCGAGCGTTCCAGGTTCTTTGCCCGCGCGGCCAATTACGCCAGCTACCTCTCCAGCGCCCTCCTGAGCGGCGTGCGCGGGCGGCGCCCCGACGTCGTCCTCTGCATGACCGACCCTCCGATCGTGGCGAATGTCGCGCTCCTGGTCGCCCGTCGCTACCGGGCACCGCTGGTCGTCATCAGCCAGGACGTCTTTCCCGAGATCGCCGTACAGCTCAAACGGCTGGAGAACCCGGTGCTGATGAGCCTTCTTCGTGGGCTCGTCGGGATCTATCTGCGCCGAGCCGACCGGATCGTCGCGATCGGGGAGACCATGCGCACGCGCCTCGAGGAAAAGGGAGCTCCTCCGGACCGGCTGCGGGTGATCCCGAACTGGGTCGATACAGCGCGTCTCGGCCCGCTCGAGAAGGCGAATCCGTGGGCGCGCAACAGTCGGCTCGACGAGAAGTTCGTCGTCATGCATTCGGGAAACGTCGGTCACGCGCAAGACCTCGACTCGCTCGTCCGCGCGGCAACGTTCCTGCGCGATCTCGACGATCTGAAGATCATGATCATCGGGACCGGCGCGCGTCACGCCGAGCTCGTGGGCTTGACGGAGCTTCTGCAGGCCGACCAGGTGCAGTTTCTCTACTACCAATCGCGTGGCGTCCTACCGCAGTCGCTCTCTGCCGCAGACGTGCACGTCGTCGGCCTCGCCCCGGGGCTCGCGGGCTACGTCGTGCCGAGCCGGCTCTACGGAATCCTTGCGGTGGCTCGGCCGGTGATCGTGGCCGCCGACCCCGACAGCGAGACCGCCCAGGTCGTCGAGCGGATCGGTTGCGGGATCGTCGTGCCTCCGGGGCGCCCGGAGCTACTTGCTCGTGCGATCCGAGACGCACATGACGGTAAATACGACCTCGCCGAGATGGGACGGCTGGGGCGCGAATGGGTCGAAAAGGAGGCGGACCGCACCGTCGCGATCGGCCGCTACCGAGAGCTCTTGCGCGAGCTTGCGCCGGCCTGAGCTTCTCGCGGCGGCTCTCGTCGCCACGCTCGCGCTCGTCGCAGGCTGGAACGCGTACAGGTATCCGAGTGGTGCCGGCTACGACGTGCGCCAGCATCGCGAGTACGCCGACCTGCTGATCCACCACGGGAAGATTCCCGGCCCGGAATCTCGCAGCGAGTACTACACGCCGCCCGTCTTCTACGCGCTCGCCGGCGTGGCGACCGTGATCGGCGAGCACGTTCATCCCGGCGATCCGCACAAGCTCGGCCAGGTGTTGAACTGGTTCGTGTTGCTCGCGACCGCGGGTGTGCTCTGGCTGCTCGCGCGGGAGCTCTTTCCCCGCCGGCCGTGGCTGCAGCTGTCGGCGCTCGCGTTCTTCTGCTTCTTGCCGGTCGTCCTGCGCGTCGGCGCAATGTTCCACCCCGAACCGCTGTCGATGCTCCTGTGCTCGGTTGCGTTGCTGCTCGCGACGCGCATGCTCGGACGTCACGACTACCGGTGGCAGCTCGCAGTCGCAACGGGTGTGGCACTGGGACTCGCGCAGCTGGTGCGCGCCTTCTCGCTCTGGACGTTCGCCGCGGTCGTGCTGGGCTTCGCGGCCGCGCGCGCTTGGCGCCCGCTGCTGCTGCTGGTCGCCGTGACTGCCGTGGTCACCGCGCCCTGGTACGTCCGCCAGGCGATCGACTACGGCAATCCCGTGTTCGACCGGCCAACCCAACACCAGGCGGTCTGGGACCGGCGACCCGCTCGTTTCTACACCGGCCTCGGCCTCCCCGACGTGATCACGAATCCAGTTCGGCCGCACTTCCGCAACGAGGCGATCCCGACGACGTACAGCGAGGTGTGGGGGGACTATTTCGGCGTTTGGCGCGGGAACCGCCGGGAGCAGAGCATCCTCGGGCTCCTGCCGACGCTCCTTGCGGTCGTCGGGTGGGCGGTTCTCCTGGCGCGCTCCCGGCGGCTGCCGGCTCGCCTGCCGACCGCGCTGCTTCCGGGTCTGGGAATTCTCGGCTACCTCTATTTCACGGTCAGTTATCCCACCTCCGACGGTGACGTCCTGAAGGCGAGTTACATGCTCTCGACCGCCCCGGCCTGGGCGCTCGCCTTCGGTTATGCGATCGACAGGCTGCCCGGCCGCGCGCGTCCGTTCGTGGCCGCGATTCTGGCCGCCTCGGCGCTCGCAAGCCTGCCGTTCCTGCTGTACTGACCGCCGTGACGGCCGTTCTCTTCACGTGTGCCGGACAGCGCGTGGACATCGTGGGCGCGTTCGGTCGGGCCGGCGCCACGACCGTAGCTGCGGATGCCAACCCGCTTGCGCCCGCGCTCTACCACGCCGACGAGCATGCTCTGGTCCCGCGAATCGACGACCCGGGTTACGTTCCGGCACTGCGCGCGCTCGTCGAGAGGCACGACGTGCGGCTCATCGTGCCGCTCACCGATCTCGACCAGGTCACGCTGGCGCGGTCGCGCGACGAGCTCGGTGTTGTGGTGTTGCTGCCCGACGCGGAGATCGTCGAGCGGCTCGAAGACAAGTACCTCGCGCATCTCCTCTTCGAGGAGCGGGAGATCGCATCGCCGCAGACGTGGCTGCCGAACGCGGTGCCCGACGATGCGGCGTATCCACTGCTCGTCAAGGCGCGTCACGGCTTTGGCTCGAGGCACATCTACCGCGCGGCCGATCCCGCGCAGCTCGGCTTCTTCCTCGGCTACACGCCCGTCGACTCGATCGTCCAGGCGTGTCTGCACGGCGAGGAGTTCTCGATCGACGTCTTCTGCGACCTTGAAGGCCGCTGCCTCAACGCGATTCCCCGCACCATGATCGAGTCGAAGGGGGGCGAGTCGATCAAGGGGATGAGCATTCGCGACGAACGGCTGATCGAGCTCGCGCGCGATGTCGCCGAAAAGCTGCAGCTCGTCGGCCCGGCGAACATCCAGTGCTTCCGCGAGGCCGACGGTTCGCACTACCTCACCGACATCAACACGAGGTTCGGCGGCGGCTTCCCGCTGCCGCTCGCAGCAGGCGGACGCTATCCAGAGCTCGCGCTCGCCCTCGCGCGCGGCGAGCATCCCGAGCCGCGCCTCGGCGACTTCCGCGAGGGCATCGTCATGACGCGCTTCTTCTCCGACCTCAGCCTGATGCCGAACGGCGACGGGACGCTGAAGCCGCTTTCGGTCGACCGCAGTGACGACTGAAGCCGCGGTCTTCGCCGCGGTGCGCTCCTCTCGATGGACCCTGGTGATCGCAGTGGCCGCCGTCGCCGGAGGCTACGCCGGCCTGCTCTCCTGGGATGTCGCCCACTATGACTGGCTTCGGGGGTACGACGCATACGCGAACTCCCTTTACAGCGACGTCATACGCCTACACCACCGGCTGCCGACGACGGCCGAGACCGACGTCTGGCACACGCCACCGCTCTTTTTCGCATTGGCCGCACTCGTTCACTCGCACCGGGCCATGCAATTCCTCGATGGTGCGTCAGGGCTTGCGGTCGCCGTCTTTGCGGGGCTCATCGCACGCGAGCTCTTTCCCCGCTCGCGCCTGACCCAGGTCGCCGCCCTCGCCTTCGCCGCCCTTACTCCTGTCCTGACACGGACGGCGGTCATGTACCACCCCGAGCCGCTGGCGGCCGCCCTGGCCGCGGCAGGGCTCTACGTGATCGTCCGGACGCTCGAGCGCAGGAGACATGTGCTTCGAGGCGGCTCTGTCGCCGGCCTTCTCTTCGGTCTCGCGATCTTGACTCGCCAGTGGGCGATCGCACCGGCGGGAGCATGCTTCCTCGGGATCGTTCTCTTTGCCTGGCTCGAGCGGGAGCTACGCCACGTCTACGGGGCTGCCCTGATGGTCGGCGTCGTGCTGATCCTCACGCTGCCGTGGTTCGTTCATCAGGCGAGGGCGCACGGAAGTCCGTTCGCATTCAACCGTCCGGCACCGAAGGAGCGGTTCTTCTCGCGACGGCTTGCCAGCTTCTACCTCAGCCTCGACGTCGGCGCCGTTCTCTCCCATCCCTACGCACCCAATTTCGCGAATCACCTCCTACCCGTGCTGTACACGGACTGGTGGGGTGATTACTGGCGATACTTCGACATCCCATACGAAAACATCTCGTCTCCTCCCTCGCTGCCGCCAAGGTACGAGCAGCCCCGCGTTCGCCAGAGCTACGTCGGAATCGCGCCCACGCTGCTGGGAGTCGCGGGCTTCGTTGGCGTAGCGTGGGCGGCGCTCCGGCGTCGGAGCCCGGCGCTGCTCGTCTTGACGCTCGCGATCGTCCTGCTCGGCATCCAGTTCCTCGTCTTCCAGATCGCCTACCCACATCCCGACGGGGATACGATCAAAGCGGCCTACCTTCTGAACGCAGTGGCGCCGCTTGCGGTCTGCGCGGCATACGCACTAGGTTGGGTGAGTCGCGCCGGAAGGCTCGTCACCGTTGCCCTCCTGAGCTTGCTCGTTTACGCCGCCGTTCTCGATATTTCATTTTTGGTGCTTCCGTCATGAGATACGTGGTGACCGGCGCAGCCGGGTTCATCGGATCGCACCTGTCGGAAGCACTCATGGCGCGCGGCCACGACGTGGCCGGCGTCGACTGCTTCACGGACTATTACGACCCGGCGCTGAAGGAGGCGAACGCTGAGGGGCTCGACGTCGCTCGCCTCGACCTGGCCAAGGAGGACCTCGACCTCTCGGCAGTCGACGGTGTCTTCCACCTCGCGGGTCAGCCCGGCGTACGCAGCTTCGGAAGCGTCTTCGAGGAGTACGTCCGCAGGAACCTGCTCGCGACTCGCCGCGTGTTCGAGACGGCGGCTGCGGCGGGCACACGGGTCGTCTTCGCGTCCTCGTCGTCGATCTACGGGAATGCGGAGCGGTACCCGACCTCCGAGGAGACCGAGCCGCGCCCGATCTCGCCGTACGGGATCACGAAGCTCGGTTGCGAGCAACTTGCGTATGCCTACGCACAGGGCTTCGGCCTCGATGCGGTCATCCTGCGCTACTTCACGTTCTACGGGCCGCGGCAACGGCCCGACATGGCTCTCGCCCGGATCGTGACCGCCCTCGCGCGCGGCTCGACGTTCGAGCTCTACGGCGACGGGCTTCAGTCGCGCTCCTTCACGTACGTGGCGGATGGGATCGACGCGACGATTGCGGCGATGGAGCGCGCCCCGGCCGGCACCGTCTACAACGTGGGTGGCGGGGAGGAAGCGACGATGCGCGAGGCGATCGGAACGCTGGAGCGCGTCTCGGGTCGCGCACTCGACCTCGTCGAAAGGCGGGCGGCGACCGGAGACGTGAGGCGCACGTCCGCGGACCCGACCAGGATCGAGCACGACCTCGACTGGCGCGCGACGACCTCGCTGAAAGACGGCTTGCAGGCCCAATGGGAATGGGCCTCCGCTAGAGTCGCCGCGCCTTGAGTAGCCGCGATGTCGACCTCGAAGCCGAGCAGGAAGTCGATCTCGGCCGGTACTGGAGCGCCATCGTCTCGCGCTGGTGGCTCCCGCTTGCCGGCCTGCTGGTCGGCGCGGTTCTCGGCTACCTCGTCTCCCTCGGGGGCAATCAGGTCTGGAACGCGAGCTCGACCATCTACCTCGGGGCTTCGTACAGCATCATCGGCGGGAACCTGCTCCAGGGACCGCAGGCCAATCCGTCCACCGTCGGCACGATCGCGCGGGCGCAGGACTCGATCGCGCAGGCTGCAGCCCGCGCCGGGATGCGGGCGGGTGGCCTCCGCGGCCACATCTCCACCCAGAGCATCTCGACCGGCGCCGGTGCAAGCACGCTACGGGTCACTGCGAATCCACTCGTACGCTTGACGGTGCAGGCTCCGACTCGCCGCAAGGCGACGGTCGCGGCGAACACGCTTGCCGGGATCGTGGTCGTTCGCCTTTCACCGTTCGCCGACAAGAAGATCGCCGGACTGCAAGAACGCATCACGGCCGACCAGCAGCAGGTCGATGCGATCACGCGGCAGGAGCGAGGCGCGTCGGACGCGACCGCGAAGGCAGTGTTTGCTCTTCATCTGGGCGACGTCCTCGATGACCAGTTGCAGGCGAAGCAGCTGCTCATCCAGGCGCAAGAGATCGAGCGGCCGAGCGTGCTCACCCGTGCCGCTGCGGTGAAGACGACGGCGCGCAGCCGCAGGAACTCCGTCGTGGTGGCGGCGTTCCTCGGGTTGCTGATCGGACTGTTCGCAGCGTTGCTGTGGGAGCCGATCGCGCGTCGCCGCCGCGGCTGATGCTCGAGGGCAAGACGGTGGCGGTCGTCGTCCCCGCCTATGACGAGGAGGCGCTCGTCGCGACGACGATCCGCGGCGTGCCCGAGTTCGTCGACCGTATCTTCGTCGTCGACGACGCGTCGAGCGACGGCACTGCCGCGGCGGCCCGTGCGGCCGGCGACCCCCGCGTCGAAGTGGTCACGCACGAGCGCAACTCCGGTGTCGGCGCGGCGATCGTCACCGGTTATCAGCGTGCGCTTGCGGAGCGAATCGACGTCGTGTGCGTGATGGCTGCCGACAATCAGATGGACCCGACCGACCTGAAAAAGATCGCATTACCGGTCGCGCGCGGCGAGCTCGACTACGCCAAGGCGAACCGGCTCATCTCCGGAGAAGCGTGGCGCGTCATCCCACGCTCCCGCTATCTGGGCAACGCCGTCCTCTCGTTCCTGACGAAGATCGCCTCCGGGTACTGGCACGTCGCCGATTCGCAATCCGGCTATACGGCCGCCAGTCGCGAGATCCTCGAGCAGCTCGACCTCGACCGGATCTATCCGGGCTACGGCATGCCGAACGACATGCTCGTCCACCTGAACGTGTGGAACGCCCGCGTGCGGGACATTCCCTCCCGGCCGGTCTACGGCATCGGCGAGACCTCGGGAATCAAGATCCGGAAGGTGATTCCCCGGATCTCGTGGTTACTCGTGAAGGGCTTCTTCTGGAGAATGCGGGAGAAGTACGTGATCCGCGACTTCCACCCGCTCGTCTTCTTCTACACCCTCGGCTTCGTGATGACGCTCCTCGGCCTCGGCCTCGGGATCGCGGAGGTCGTGCTGCGCCTGATGGGCAATGCGGTGTCCGTCGGCACCGTCGTCCTCGTCGCGCTCCTGCTGATCTTCGGCTCGCAGTTCACGCTGTTCGCCATGTGGTTCGACATGGAGTCGAACAAGGATCTGCGCTAAGAGGTCTCGCGCGGGGCTAGACGTTCGGTCGAGCACTCGGGGTGCATGGCCCGCCAGACCGTGAGATACCCGTCGAGCTCGACGTCTGCGTAGGGAGTCGCGAACGACTGTGGTCTTGCGGCTGCATCGATGATCCGCTGGTCGATCACTTCGACGATGCACTCGCAGCGACGCAGGTAGTCGGCCAGGGAGGCGGCAGAGGCCGCTGAGTCGGTTCGGATTCGCATTTCGCCACAGGTCGTACGACGAGCCGGTGTCTCCTGAGCAGAGCCCGCCGCCGGACTCTGCTCACGAGGACACTTTCTCTCGCGTGGAAGGCTCCGCCGCATCGAGCCCTCGCCACGCTTGCTGAGCATCGGCGCTGGCGCGCAGTTGACCCCTCCCTCGTCCGCGGTTGATTGAGCCGGTTCACTTTCCCGGGCGTGGGATCCGGATGGCCGTGCCGCGGGCCGGTGGCTGTAAAGCCCTCGTAAAGTCTGCGGCCTCCCGAAAGACGCCCCGGTAGCATCCCGCCGATGCCTACTGCTGTTGTGACCGGCGGAGCCGGCTTTCTCGGCTCCCATCTCTGCGATCACCTCATTTCGAAGGGCTATCGGGTCGTCTGCGTGGACAACCTGGACACGGGGTCGCTGCAGAACGTCGAGCATCTGCGCGGCGACAACTTCCTCTTCATCAACCAGGACGTGACGCGTCACCTGGAGATCGACGAGCCGGTCGACGCCGTCTATCACCTCGCGGCGCTCGCGAGCCCCATCGACTACCTGCGGATGCCGTTGCACTCGCTGAAGGTGGGGTCGTACGGGACGCACAACGCACTCGGGCTCGCGAAGTTCAAGCGTGCCCGCTTCCTGCTCGCCTCCACGAGCGAGGTCTACGGCGATCCGCAGGTGCACCCCCAGCCGGAGACCTACTGGGGCAACGTCAACCCGATCGGACCCCGTGGGGTCTACGACGAGGCGAAGCGCTACGCCGAAGCGATGGCGATGGCGTACCACGGCCAGCAGGGAGTCGACACCTCGATCGCACGGATCTTCAACACCTACGGGCCACGCATGCGCCCGAGCGACGGCCGTGCGGTTCCGACGTTTGTCAGACAGGCCCTCGAGGGCAAGCCCCTGACTGTGTTCGGAGACGGCAGCCAGACCCGCAGCTTCTGCTACGTGGACGACCTCATTCGCGGGCTCGTCCAGTTGGCGGAGTCAGGCGAGCACCTGCCCGTGAACCTCGGCAATCCCGGTGAGTTCACCCTCAACGAGCTGGCCGAGACAGTTCTCCGCATCACCGGCTCGAAGAGCGAGGTCGTCTACGAGGCACTCCCCGTCGACGATCCTCAGGTCCGGCAGCCCGACATCACCCGCGCTCGGCAGCTGCTCGGGTGGGAGCCGCAGGTCCAGCTCGAGGAAGGCCTGCGCCGCATGCTGCCGAGTTTCGGACGGGAGCCGGTCGTTGCCTAGGCGGATCGGGGTCGCGGCGGCGATCGTTTTCGTCGCTGCTGTTCTGTGCGTGCCCGCCGCGGAGGCGAAGGCGCACATGCTGGTCGGCATCCAGGACGACGCGATGACGCTGCGCGGCAATCCGACCTTCACGTTCCCGACGCTGAAGCAGCTCCGCACGCAGATCATCCGGATCAACCTGAACTGGAACGACGTTGCGAAGCGGCGTCCGGCCCACCCGCAGGATCCGGCCGACCCTGCGTACGACTGGGATCTCTACGACCGTGCCATTCGCTACGCGGCGCAGTACGGCATGCAGGTCTTGCTGACGATCCTGTTCACGCCGTCGTGGGCGAACGGCGGGGCTGCCCGCAACGTCCCGCCGAGCAACTACACGGACCTGCGCAACTTCGCATACGCAGCCGCCGAGCGCTACAGCGGGCACTACATCGCGAATACCGACACGTTCGACGAGGTCTATCTGCCGGCGGTCAAGTACTGGCTGGCGTGGAACGAGCCGAACAACCCGAACTGGCTGAAGCAGGTGTCGGGCGGCCGCTTCGTCAGCCCTCGCTCCTACGCGCGGATCTGCACTGCGATCTGGCAGGGCGTGCACTTCACGAACTTCGCGGGAGAGAAGGTCGCCTGCGGGGGGACCGGTCCTCGTGGGAACAACGCGCCGCGCTCGAGCCGCCCCTCCCTGGCGCCGATCGCATTCATGACACTGGCGCGTAAGGCCGGGCTGCGGAACCTGGACGCATATGCGCACCATCCGTACTACAGCAAGCCGAGCGAGACGCCTCTCTCGCGTCCTAGTGGTTCGGCGGTCGAGCTCGGAAACATCAACACGCTGATCGCCGCCGTGAACAAGCTCTGGGGGAAGAAGCGCATCTGGATCACCGAGTACGGCTGGCAGACGCGGCCCCCCGATCAGATCTTCGGCGTGTCGTACGCACGGCAAGCCGCCTATGTGCGCCAGTCCTTCGCGATCGCTCGCGCAAATCCGCGAATCGACTTGATGGTGTGGTTCATGCTCCGCGACGACACGAATCTCTCGATCGGATGGCAGTCGGGGTTCCTGACCGCGGGCGGCGCGAAGAAGCCGTCCTTCAACGTCTTCGCCAGCCTGCCGCACTGAGCAGCGACCTGTAGAGCTCGTCGACGTCCTCGACGAGCCGCTCGACCGCGTAGCGCGGTAGCACGCGCTCGCGACCGTGCTTCCCCATCCGCGCCCGGAGCTCAGGGTCGCGTGCCAGGCGCGCAAGCCGGTCGGCGAGGTCGTCGGTCGCTCCTGTCTCGACGAGGAAGCCGTCCTCGCCGTCCTGGACGACGTCGGGCACCCCGCCCACCCGTGTGGCGACGACGGGCAGCTCGGCGGCCAGAGCCTCGATGACGCTCACTGGGGTGCCCTCGTTTCCAGAGGGGAGCACGAGCGCGTCGAAAGCAGCGTAGAACGGTGCGACGTCCTCCTGGTAGCCGAGGAAGACCGTGTCGCGGGCGAGGCCGAGCTCGTGCGCACGCTGTTCCAGCTGTACGCGGTCCGGGCCGTCTCCGACCATGCAGAGCACGGCGTCGACGCCGTGCTCGCGTAAGCGCTTGAAGGCGACGAGCACGTCATCGGTTCGCTTCACGGCGGTCATGCGGCCGATCCAACCCACGGTGAAGCGATCGCCCGGAATCCCGAGATAGCGCCGGCTCTCGCTCCGGCCGTTCTTCTCGAGCGCGACCCGTTCGTCCAGCTCGATGCCGAGCCGGATGACGACGAAGCGCTCGCGCGGTGCGATACCGAGCGCAACCAGGTCGTCGCGGACCTGCGGGCTGACGGCGACGAGCGCCGTCGTGCTCGCGGCGAGCCAGCGTTCGAGCAGGCGAAAGAGCAGCGTGCGCACGGGCCCGAAGTAGCCGCGCAACACATGTCCGTGGAAGGTGTGCACGACGATCGGAGGCTTGCGCGAGCCGGCCAGGAGCGCTGCGACACGACCCACCGTGCCGGCCTTGGCGGTGTGCGTGTGCAGGATCTGCGGGCGCTCTTTCCTGATCAGGCGGGCGAGCCGGATCGTCGCCAGCAGGTCTCGCAGCGGAGAGATCTCGCGGCCGAGCTCGTCGATCCGCACGATCTCGACGCCGTGCGCGTCTGCGACGAACGCCATCGAGTCTTCGCCGCGGGCCAGCGACCCCGAGACGAGCGTCGTGTCGTAGCCGCGCTTCGTCAGGCCCTCCGTCAGGTACGCGACGTGCAGCGCGGGCCCGCCCATGTTCAGCCGGGCGATGACGCGCAGGATTTTTACGCGTTGTTCAGATGGTGCGGTCATCGCTTCGAGCGGGTCGACCGGTCAGTTCCGCCGGAAGAGCGGGCGAAGCCCGCACCTCCTGAGACCGGCGTCGCGAGCGACGCCTCAGACTCTGGCAACGATCGCCTCGGCCGTGCGCTCGAGCCCGGCGGCGAGGTCGACACGCGGTTCGTAGCCGAGCAGCTCCCGCGCCGCGGAGATGTCCGCCCACGAATCCCGGATGTCTCCGGAGCGCGCTGCCTCGAAGCGCTTCTCGACCGGCTTGCCGAGAATGACGCCGATCGTCTCTGCGACGTGGTTGACGCTGGCGGGCGAGCCTGCCGCGATGTTGAACGTGCGTCCGCTGGCGCCCGCCGCGTCCGCCGCACGCGCCGTGGCGTCGACGACGTTGGCGACGTAGGTGAAGTCGCGCGACTGCTCGCCGTCGCCGTAGATCGTGATCGGCTCTCCCTGGTCGATGGCTGCGATGAAGCGCGGCACGACCGCCGCGTACTGCGAGTAGGGGCTCTGGCGCGGCCCGAAGACATTGAAGTATCTGAGGACGACCGTCTCGAAGGAGTCGTAGACGCGGCCGAAGCTGATGCAGTACCGCTCCGCCGCCAACTTGGCCACGCCGTACGGCGAGATCGGGTCGGGCGGAGTCGATTCGGACGTCGGCAGTTCCCGGCTCGAGCCGTACACGGACGTCGAGGACGAGAAGATCACACGCCGCACACCTTCGTCGCGCGCGGCCAGCAGGACATTGAGCGTGCCTTCGACATTCACCGCGCTCGACGTCAGCGGATCCTGCACGGAGCGCGGGACCGAACCGAGCGCACCGAGGTGGTAAACGACCTCGACTCCACGCACCGCCGCGTGGACACGCTCGTAGGAGCGGAGCTCTCCTTCGACGACTTCGACCTCGAGACCATCGAGGTTCGCGCGATCGCCGGTCGAGAAGTTGTCGAGCACGCGGACCTCGTCGCCACGCTCGACGAGCGCATTCACGAGATTCGAGCCGATGAACCCGGCCCCGCCTGTCACCAATGCCTTCATTCCGGTCATTTTCCCTGAGAAGACGTCCGACTCCTCTGCGCAACCGCTGTGGCCGCGAGCCCGAAGCCGAGCCACGTGGTCGCATCGAGCGGGATTCCGGCCACGAGGCCCTGCCCGCCCCAGATGCCCATCGCTGCGAGGATCGTGAACGCAGCGACGGCTCCGGGTGGAGCGTTGGCGCGCAACGCGAGCACGAGCGCGAGCGCGAATGGCGCCAGCCAGAGGACGAGCCCGATGAGGCCGAGGTCGGCCGCGGCCTGGATGTACGCGTTCTGAATGCCCCACTCGTGCTCCCGGGTCGGAAAGGCGAGCGGGGCCACGTCGGGGAACTTCCTGTGAGCGGCCGGGAGCTCGGGGTCGACGATCGCGGGGTCGGTCGACGCCTGCCAACCGGCGCCGACGATGGGATGGTCGCGCCAGATGCGATAGCCGATGTAGGCGAGCAGCGCATGGTGCGAGTACGTCTGGATGTTGGCGGTCTGCGTCTCCTTGCCCTTGAGGTGCACGAAGCGCAGGAAGTTCTCGAAGTCACCGGCGCGCAGGACGAGCACGCCGGCAGCCACGACCCCAACGACCGCCGCGCTCACCGCGAAGTCCCGCACCCCGAGTTTGCGGCGCCGCGAGACGGCGTACAGGAAGGCCGCCGTGCCGGCTGCGATTCCGATCAAGCCTGCGGTGGCGCCCGAGAGGATGAGACCGAGCCCCCCGCTTGCCACCGCGGTCCAGCCGATCCTCCTGCCGGTGAGGAGCACGACAGCCAGTCCGATTCCGAGCGCAAGCGCCGACAGTGCAGCGAAGTCCGAGTGGCCGAGGAACGACGGCTGCCGGCGCCCAGCCGCCCACGCGTCGGCCATGTTGACACCCAGGAACTGCAGCAGCCCGAAGGCCGTCGCCACGACGCTCCACGCGACGGTCGCCGCCGCGACGAGCTCCCAGTCCAGCCGCCGCCGCAGGATCAGCGGAGCGGAGAAGGCGAGCAAGGCGTATTCCGAAAACTTGGCCGCGGTCACGAAGTGCACGAGCGAGCCCGAGCGGACGACGATCCAGAGAATCAGGGCAACCGACGCGACCCACAGAGGCAGGGCCGGCCGGAGAGGCGCGAATCCGGACTGCAACCCCTCGCGCAGGGCGACGAGCGCGACGACCACGATCGCCACGTCCGAGAGCTCGAGCCCGAGGTGGGTGGACCCGAGCGGGACACGCACTCCCGGCTGGTACTTGATGTGAAGGAAGAGGAACGGGACTGCGAGGGCCAAGGCGGCTGCCCCGGGGCTGAAGCCGGCGCGCGCCATCGACCGAGCCCTCAGCACCACTGTCTCGGTCACGGCCACGAGGCGAGTCTAGGTATTGCCCTCCCTAGAATGTTTCTCGATGCGCTCGCCGCTTTTCTGGCGCCGATCGGCGGCAGCCGCTGGAATCTACGCGTCCGTCGTCCTCGGCTTCTTCGGGACCGTGATCGCGGCTCATGCGTTCACGACGCGCATCCTCGGCCTGTACGCGATCGTCATTGCAGCGACGGGGTTCTTCCAGACGCTGCTCGACCTGACGATCGAGGAAGCGCTCGTCAAGTACGGCTTCCGCTTCCAGGAGCGCGAGGACTGGGGGCGGTTGCGGCGCCTCTTCGGCCGAGCGCTGCAATTGAAGCTCGCAGGTGGAGTGCTGGCCGGAGTGTTTCTGCTGGCATTGGCGCCGGCCGCGCACGCGCTCTTCGGCGACGACCGCCTGCTGAAGCCGCTGCTGATCGCGGCCGCCCTGCCGCTCGTGCAAGCGCCCGAGAACGTCGGTGGCGTCGCTCTCATTCTCCGCGGCCGTTACGACATCCGCGCGTTCTTCCTCTTCCTCTCGATGGCGCTTCGGCTCGGGGCAATCGCGATCGGTACGCGTTACGGGCTCACTCAGACGATTGCCGCAATCGTCGTGGCTCAGATTCTCGCGACGGCTGCGGTGCTCGGCGCGGGCTGGACGGCCTTCAGGCGCAACCCGCGTGTCGCCGCCGTGCCGATCGGCGAGGAGCGGCCGGAGATCGTTCGTTTCGTCGTCCAGTCCACGCTGGCAACCGGTGTCGTCGCGCTTCGGAGCACACTGAGCCCGTTGCTGCTCGGGATCGTCTCGTCTCCGGTGCAGGTCGGATATTTCCGCGTCGCCCAGTCGCCCCAGCAAGGATTTGCAGCGCTTTCGGCGCCCGCACGCCTCGTCTTGCTGACCGAGCAGACCCGGGCCTGGGAGCGCGGCACGCGCGAGGAGGTCTTTGCCGGAGTCCGCCGCTACTCGCTCGGGGCCACGGCGGGAGTTCTGGTTGCAGCGCCGCTCCTGCTCTGGCTGGCGCCCGATCTGGTCAGGCTGATCTTCACCTCGCAGAACGTCGGCGCGACCGACGCGCTTCGCCTGATCGTCGTCGCGGGCGCACTGCAGTTCGTCTTCGGCTGGACGAAGAGCTTTCCCGTGTCGATCGGCCGGCCGAAGCTACGCGTCTGGGCACACGGAATCGAGACGCTGGTCCTGGTCCCGCTCGTCGTCGTCCTCGGCGCAGTCTGGGGAGCGACCGGTGCGGCAGGCGCAGTGGTCGTGTCCAGTGTTGCCTTCATCGCGTTCTGGACTGTGCTCTTCCTGCGAATTCGGCGCGAGCCGGCGAGCCAGAGCGCGGCTGCCACGCAGCCCGTCGAGGCGGTTCTCCCGTGAGGGTGTTGATCGTCTCCGGGATCTGGCCGCCCGATGTGGGCGGGCCGGCAAGCCACGCGCCCGACGTGGCGCAGTTCTTACGCGGTCGTGGTCACGAGGTGGAGGTCGTGACGACGGCAGATGCGCCGCCTCCGGCGCGGCCGTACTCTGTGCGCGCGGTGCCGCGGCACCACCGCGTCGGCGTCCGGCACTATCGCGGTGCGGCACTCGTCCACCACCGTGCGCGCAACGCGGACGTCGTGTACACGACCGGCATGTTCGGCCGCAGCGCCTTTGGATCGCGGCTCGCGCGCAAGCCTTACGTCGTGAAGCTGACCGCCGATCCTGCGTTCGAACGATCGCACCGCCGTGGCTTCGTCGAGGGGAACGTCGACGAGTTCCAGGAGCGACGCGGCGGTCCCGCCGTTGCGCTGCTGCGGTTTGCCCGCGATGTGGAACTGCGTCACGCGGCCCACGTGTTCACGCCCAGCGCGTACTTGCGCGAGCTCGCGCTGGGCTGGGGTGTGGCGCCCGAACGCGTCAGCGTTCTGCCCAACCCCTCTCCCGTCGCGCAGGAGCTAGGTGGCCGTGACGAGCTTCGCCGGGCATTCGGTCTGAACGGCGCAACGCTTGCATTCGCCGGCCGCCTGACCGCACAGAAGGCACTCGGTCGCGCGCTCGAAGCTGTCGCGGGCGCAGCCGGCGTGACGCTGGTGGTCGCAGGCGAGGGACCGGAGCGGGACTCGCTCCAGGCCAGGGCGGGCGAGCTCGGCATCGGCGACCGAGTCACGTTTCTCGGCGCACAGCCCCGCGAGCGCATCCTCGAGCTCTTCCGTGCGGCCGACGGGACGATCCTGTCGTCGAGCTGGGAGAATTTCCCTCACACGGTCGTCGAGGCGCTCGCGGTCGGGACACCGGTGCTCGCGATGGAAGCGGGCGGCGTCTCGGAAGTCGTGCACGACGGCGTGAACGGACTGCTCGTCGCCGCTGGAGACACCGTCGCACTCGGCGAGGCGGTCCGCCGCTACTTCGCCGACGACAGACTTCGCGAGCGACTGCGCGGCGCAGCTGCCGAGTCCGTGGCCGGCTACTCGCCCGAGGTCGTCTTCGGCGAGCTCGAAGCGACCCTGCGCCGAATCGCAGGCACGTGAAGCCGCGCGTTCTGTTCGTCTCGCGTCGCGTCGAGCTGCCACTGTCACCGAGCCTGCAGCGCAAGTGGGATGCGATCGGCGCCAAGCTCGACTACCGCGTGCTCGCGGGCGGCAGCGGCGGCGACGGCGGCAACGGCGCATTCCATCTGGCGCGCGAGTTGCCTGCGCTCGACGGGCCCTTGTTCTTCGCAGCGCTGCCACTCCGCATCGCACGGGAGCTGCGCGAGTTCCAGCCGCATGCCGTGCTCGCGCAGGGCGCCCACGAGACTGCGGCTGCGCTGAGCGCGCGCAAGCTCGCGCGTGCACACGTCGCGGTGATCGTGGATCTGCACGGTGACTGGCGCGCACCAACGCGCCTGTATGGATCGCGCCTCCGCGGTCTACTGAGCCCGCTCGCCGACCGTGTGGCGCTCGGCGCGCTGCGCAAAGCAGACGGCATTCGCACGATCACGGGCTACACCACCGGGCTCGTGCGTGAGCTCGGGCTCGAGCCGGCGGACGAGTTCCCCGCGTACATGGATTTCGATTCGTTCCTGCAGGAGCAGCCGAAGCCGCTTCCCTCGAGCCCACAGGCCCTCTTCGTCGGCGTGCTCGAGCGCTACAAGAACGTGGACGGGCTGGCCGAGGCTTGGCGCCTGGCCGCACCCCGCGTGCCGGGAGCGCGGCTCAACATCGTCGGCTCCGGGACGCTGCAGCCCGTCGTCGAGCAGCTCGTCGCCGACCTCCCCGCACAGACGAGCTGGACGGAGCGCTTGACGCCGAGCGAGGTCGCCTCGGCGCTCGACGAGTCGACGCTGCTCGTGCTTCCGTCCCGCTCCGAGGGCATGGGCAGGGTGATCGTGGAGGCCTTCTGCCGGGCGCGGCCGGTCGTGGCGAGCCGCGTCGGGGGCATTCCGGACCTCGTCGAGGATGCGCGCAATGGGCTACTCGTCGAGCCCGGCGACACCAACGCTCTCGCCGACGCTCTGGTTCGTGTCCTCGGCGACCGTGAGCTGGCCAAGCGGCTCGGTGCGTCAGCGCATTCGAGCGCCGGTCTGTGGACGGTCTCGCCCGAGGACTTCGCTTCCCGTCTGCAGGATCTCGTCGGCCGCATGACCGGGCTAAGCTAGGTCGCCGTGCGCGCAGACCGCTTCAAGCAGATGCTGAAGAACTCCGTCTATCGGACGATCGGCGAGACCGCGTCTGCGATGGGCGTCAACGGCAACGGCGAGCGCAGTCTCCGCGTCCTCATGTACCACAAGGTGAACGACCTGCCCGGCAATCCCTTGACGATGCCCGTGTCGGTCTTCGACGAACAGATGGATCAGCTGCGCGGTCTCGACTACACCGTCGTCGACCTCGACGCCGTGCTCCGTCACTACGTCGAGGCGAAGCCGTTGCCGGAACGAGCGGTCTTGATCACCTTCGACGACGGTTACTACGACAATCTCGACAACGCGGCCGGCGTGTTGCGCAAGTACGGCTACCCGGCCGTCCTGTTCGTCCCCATCGGATACCTCGACGACCGTCATCCGCTCCCGCACGAGGAGCACCTGGCGGCGCAAGGGATCCTCAACCGCACGATCGAGTGGGGTGAGCTTGCCGACCTGGAGCGCGAAGGGATCCGGATCGAGTCACATGGAATCTCGCATCGCCCGCTCGCCGATCTCGAGGTCGACGAGGCGGCGCGTGAGATTGCGCTGTCCAAGCTGAGGCTCGAAGAGCGGCTCGGCCGGCCGGTGCGCGCGTTCTCCTACGTCAAGGGCTCCGAGGCCCACTACAAGCCCGTCCATCTTTCGCTCGTCCGCCAGGCGGGCTACGACGTCGCGTTCACGGCGGTCTCCGGCGCCAACTCGCAGACGACGGACCCGCTGCAATTGCGCCGCTACAACATCGAGCCGTACTCGCCGCGCACGTTCGAGCTCGTGCTCGCCGGCGCCTGCGACCTCATCTCGCTGAAGGACACCGTCACGGGCACCCATGCGCGTCGCGTCTTCAACGCGGCGCTCGGGACGTCCACGAAATAAGTGTCCTCGTACGAGCTGGCCGATTACGAGCCGGAGCAGCGGGCCGACTACCTGCGCCTCCTGCACGACGCGTGGGGAGACCTGGCCCTCTCCGGCGAAGAGTTCGACTGGTGGTTTCGCGAAAACCGGGCCGGTTCTCTGATGTCGGTCGCCCGTGTCGGCGGTCAGGTCGCAGGAGTCGCGTCGCATTCGCTCTTTCGCATGGTTCTGGGAGGTGTCGAGCGCGAGGCGAGCTTCTCCGTCCATGCGACGACGGAGTCGTCCGCGCGTGGGCTCGGCATCTTTCCGGCACTCGAACTGAAGCACGAGCAGCAGGCGGCAGACCGGAGCGTTGCCGTCGCGCTCGCCTTCGCCTCCAAGCCGACCGCGCCCATCTTCGTCGGTCCGCTGGGCTGGACGGAGATCGGACGCATTCGTGTCTGGGCCAGGCCGTTCCCACGTAGCCCGCGCCGGCTCGAGCCGTATGCGCGCATCGAGCGGTTCCGCCACGCCGGCGACGCGGCCAAGTCATGGCCGAATCATGTGATTCGCGATGCCGCGTACATGAACTGGCGTTATCTGGAGTCGCCTCGTGACTATGTGGCGGTCGCCATGGGCGGGAGCTACGCGGTGCTCGGCCACAAGGAGCATCGCGGCACCGCGCTCGCCTACGTCGCCGACCTGGTCGGCCCGCCCAAGCCGTTGCTGCGCGCATGTCTTGCTGAGGTCCGGCCAGGCTCGCGCGCGCTCGTGGCGATTCCGGCGTCCGGGCAGCGTGCGGCGTACGCGTCTCTGGGCTTCTTCCCGACCAGCACGACGCTCCACTTCATGGGCAAGGCGCTCGCCGGTGAGCTGGACACGAATCGGCGAGCCTGGCGCTTCACGCTCGGCGACACAGACTTCTTCTAGAGCCTGATGCGGCGGCTCGTCTTCCTCACCCAGAGCGTCGATCCGGCGCATCCAGTGCTCGCGGCGACGATTCCGAAGATCCGTGCGCTGGCGGAACGAGTCGACGAGGTGGTCGTCCTGTCGCAGTCCGGCGAGGGGGATGGACTTCCCTCGAATGTCGACGTGCGCACGTTCGGGGCCTCGACGCGGGCCGCGCGTGTGCTGCGGTTCGAGCGGGAGCTCGCGCGGTCACTGCCGGCTGACGCGGTGGTCGCGCACATGATCCCGCTGTACGTCGTGCTCGCAGCGCCGCTCGTGCGGACGCGTCGCACGCCGCTGCTGCTGTGGTACACGCACTGGAAGGCATCACCGACGCTGCGCGTGGCAGAACGGCTTGCGACCGCGGTGATCAGCGTCGACCGTCGCTCGTTCCCCCTCGACTCGCAGAAGGTCCGGCCGATCGGGCACGGTATCGACGTGAGCGAGTTCGCCTGTACTGACCGCAGCGGACGCACCGGCCTGCAGGCGCTGGTGCTCGGACGCTACTCGCCGGCAAAGGGGATCGAGACCATTCTCCGCGCCGTGCAGCAGGTCGAGGGTGCGGAGGTCCAGCTTCACGGTGTTGCGCTGAACGAGCTCGAGCGCCGACATCGCAGCGACCTCGAGCGGCTCGGCATTCCGCTCGGCGACGCCGTGCCGCGGGCGCGGGTTCCAGAGCTCCTCGCAAATTCGGACGTGCTCCTCAACAACATGGAGCCGGGAGCGCCGGACAAAGTCGTGTACGAAGCCGCGGCAGCCTGTCTCCCGGTGCTCGCCTCCAACCCCGTCTTCGACGAGCTGTTCGACGGCTACCCGCTTCTCTTCGAGCGCGACTCATCCGAAAGCCTCGCCGAGCGGTTGCGCTGGTTCGCCCGGCTCGGCGAGAGCGAGCGCGCCGAGATCGGACGTACCTTGCGAGAGCGCGTCGCGGAGCGGCATTCGGTCGGGACGTGGGCCGAGGGAGTCCTGGCGGCGGCCCGATGAGCCGGCACGGAACGGTCCTGCACCTGCAGAAGGTGGCCGGGATCTCGGGCTCGGAGGCACATTTGCTGTCTCTCCTGCCGCGGCTCGAGGAGCGGGGCTGGGACATCCGCTTCCTGATGCTGCACGAGCACGAGCCGGGCGCCTGGGAATTCGCGCGCGAGTTGACGAGTCGCGGCATACCCCTCGACTCCATTCCACTCGCGGCGGACGTCGATCCCTTCGCGTTCCTCCGGCTCGCCGGGTACCTCGCGCGCCGACGGCCGACAATTCTCCACACGCATCTCGTGCACGCGGACGTCTATGGACAGCTCGCCGGGGCGCTGACCGGGGTGCCTCTGCGCGTGTCCACCAAGCACGGCTTCAACGAATTCCGCGAGAACCCCGGCTTTGCGCTCGGAGACCGTGCGATCGCGACGTTTGCCCACACGCACATAGCGATCTCCCGCGGGCTCGCCCGTTACCTCGAGGAGGTGGAGGGCTTCGACGGCTCGAGCTTCGAGATCGTGCACTACGGCATCGAGCCCGACGGCTCGCCTCGTCCCTACCGTGGAGCTGTGCCCGTGTTGCTCTGTGTCGGTCGACTCATCCCGATCAAGGGTCACATCGTGTTGCTGCGCGCCTTCGCCGAAGCGCGGCGACGAATTCCGAACCTGCAGCTCCATGTTGCGGGGCGCGGTCCGCTGGAGCCGGCCCTCCGCGCCCTCGCGCTGGAGTTGGAGCTCGGGGATTCGATCCACTTCCTCGGCTACGTCGCGCCGGTGCAGCAGGCGATCGAGGAGGCCGCGATCGTCGTCGTGCCGTCGATGGGCGAAGGCTTCGGCATGGTCGCGCTCGAGGCGATGGAGCGCGCACGGCCGGTGATCGCGGCGGAGATCGGCGGTCTGGGCGAGCTCGTCGAGGACGGGGTCACCGGCTTCCTCGTCCCTCCCGGAGAAGCGAAGCCGCTCGAAGAGGCGATCGTGCGCCTGGCCGGGGACCTGTCTCGTGCCGCGGAAATGGGCGAGGCCGGTCGCCGCCGCGCGCTCGAGCACTTCCTGCAGGAGCGCTGCACCGACCGGACAGAGCTCCTCTACGAAGGCGCCCTGGCGGCGCGAAACTAGGTCCCGCCGAGCGCTCTCTCGTAGAGGGCCAGAGTCCGGTCGGTCATACGCTCGACGCTGAACTGCGACTGTGCCCGTGCACGCCCGTGCTCGCCGTAGCTGCCGGGATCGTCAAGGACGCGCGTCACGGCCGCGGCCAGAGCCGCTGAGTCGTCGGGTCCGACGAGTAGCCCCGTCTCGCCGTCGGCCACGATCTCCGGGATCGAGCTGACACGCGTTGCAACGATTGGCTTCGACGCCAGCATCGCCTCGAGCAGCGCCAGGCCGAAGCCTTCCCAGCGGGCAGGATGGACGAGCAGGTCCGCGCGTCGAAGCCACGCGGCGACGTCCGGGACGCGGCCGACCAGGTGCACCGGGACCTGCAGCTCCCCGGCCAGCTGCTCGAGCTGCGGCCGCTGTGGGCCCTCACCGAGCACGACGAGCTCGGCCGTCGGATGGCGGAGGCGAATGTCCGGCAATGCGCGAATCGCGACGTCGAGGCCCTTCTGCGGCTCGAGCCTGCACACGGCGAGCAGCACGCGCGCGTCCGGTCGCACCTCAGCCGGAGGATTCGATCCCCATGACGGGGGCAGCTCGTCGAGACCGTAGTGGATGACCTCCAGCTTGTCGGCCGGCAGGCCGACACGTTCAACCTGGAAGCGCGCCAACGCGTCGGTGATCGTGATCACCTTCGCGGCTCTGCGCGCAAGCGCGCGCTCCACGAAGCGAAATGCGCCCGCCCGGAACGGATCGTCGTTGTGCTTCGTCGAGACGAGCCGCTTCGCTCCAAGTGCTCCGTAGACGTCGGCATGCACGAGATGCGTGTGCACGAGATCCGCATTCCGTGTTTCTCGCCGGACCTTCAGCGCGAGCCGCGCATCGACGTCGCGCGGCGCGGGAACACGGCCGTAGGGCACCGTTAGCGCCTCGTAGAACGGATCGGGTGCGCGCGACGTGTCGTCGAGGCCGAGGAAACGCACCTCCACTCCGCGCTCCGCGAGCGCCGGCAGCAGGGTCAGCAGATGCCGCTCGGAGCCGCCGATGCCCCCGATCCGGTGGACGTGCAGGACCTTCACCAGCGCCGGCGCCGCCTGAGGGCCCAGTCGATCGCGGCGGCAGCGAGGAGCGCGATCACGAAGTCCGTTGCGATGCGGTAGCGCGTCGCGCCGACGAAGACGATCGCGGCGACGGTCTGGTAGGCGAGCACGGCGAGCGCAAGCCCGACGAACCAGCGCGCGCTCACGAAGATGCCGATGAGCGCGAGCGCGTACAGGACCGACATGTAGAGCGGCTCCGCCAGGCTACGGATCGCCCCGTGGCCGGAGTCCGTCGCCGAAGCCGTCGTGCGCGGATCCCATTCCATTCGCACGGCCTGCCCGGCGAGCTTCGCCTTCTCGCCGGGGTGGTCACGCACGAACACCCAGGTCTTGTGCTCGTAATAGCCCTGGTTCGCACACTCGTTCACATGGTGCTTCTTGCCGGTCAGCCTGTAGAGGTCTCGGGCTTCTTCCGGGTTGGGGTACGGATGACCGGGCGGGTCCTTGACGTCGTCGATCCACTTCCCGTGGGCGAGGAGCTCGTACGTCTGGGCGTTGTTCGCCTTCCACAACGCGCGGCCGTCGGTCGTGAGCGCGAAGCACCCGAGCTCCACCTTGTTGCGGACCACCCACGGCGTCACGGTCAAGGCGGCGGCCGCGACGAGTGCGACGGGCGCCCAGCTCCAGCCGTTGCGCACCACGAGATACGCGACGACGACGAGCGGGATGAAGACGAGTCGCACGTTGCCGAGGACGGCGAGTCCGCAGAGGACTCCCGCGGCAGTCGCCCATCTGATCGAGCGGCGGTCGGCGGCGACGAGCGTGCAGAGGATGAGCGCGGCGGCGAGGAGCTGGTCGAGCACTTCACGGTTGAGGTGGACGTCGTGCCAGACGACGTACGGGTTGAGGGTCGCGAGGATCGCCGCGATCACGCCTGCCCGCCGCGTGAGCACACGCGCGCCGATCGCATAGACGAGCAACGCGGTCACGGTCGCGACAGCGATCTGCGCGCCCCCGACGGCCCACCAGGTGCGGCCGAAGATCCAGTAGATCGGGACGAGGAAGAAGCCGTACAGCGGCTGTGTGTATGCCGACGGCTCGCCCGGGATGAACCCGAACGTCCCGTGATGCACGAATGTCTGCGCGAAGTCGTCGCTCTTGTCGGTGAAGGCGGTGAGGATGCGTCCGCGCTCGTGCAGCAGGACCACCAGGCGCGGGGCGATCGCCGCGACGGCGACCAGCCAGAGGTAACCGCGTCTCACGACGCAGCGACGAGGACGGGCGCTTCGACGTGCTCACGCACCCAGAGCTCGAGCATCGTCAGGCACCACAAACGGTGCCCGTGATTCGCGTGCCCGGCCTCGTGCTCGTCGAACAGGCGTTGCACCGTCTCCGGCCGGAACCAGCCGCGGTCGTTGGACATGAGGTCGTGCGCGACCTCGCGCAGCTCGGACCGGAACCACTGGCCGAGCGGAACGCCGAAGCCGGTCTTGCCGCGGCGAGCCACGTCGGGGGGAAGATCGGCGGCAAACGCGCGCCGCAGTGCCACCTTCCCTTCGCGGCCGTTTGTCTTCAGGGAGTCGGGCAGAGCGAGCCCGAGCGCGACGACCTCGTGATCGAGAAACGGCGAGCGCAGCTCGAGCGAGTGGGCCATGGACGAGAGGTCGGCCTTCAGCAGCAGATCGCCGGGCAGGTACGTCTCGATATCGAGCAACTGGAGACCGGCAATGCCGGGACGCTTCGGCTCCAGACGCACTTCCTGGGCGAGCCGGGCGTCGGACCAGAGCTCGCGGCGAAGCCCCATCGGGAACACCTCCATCAGGCGTGCGTACCGCCGTTCGGCCGGCGTCGACGCAACGTCGAGGAAGCGGGCTGCGCGGAAGAGCGGGGACCGGGGCTCGCGTCGGGCGGCGGGAAGAAGACGCAACACCTTTGAGCCCGCCCGCGCTGCCGGCGCCGGGAAGCGCTCGGCGAGACGATGGGCGATGTAGCGCTCGTAACCGGCGAACGACTCGTCGCCGCCGTCACCGGCGAGCGCAACGGTGACGTGCCGCCGAGCCTGCTCGGCGATCAGGAAGGTGGGAAACGCCGCTTCGTCCCCCAGCGGCTCGTCGAAGGCTGCGGCGAGGCGAGTCAGTGTCGAGGCGACGTCCTCCTCGATCTCCACCTCCTCGTGCACGGTGCAATACCGCGCTGCAACCGCCCGTGCAGACGCTCGCTCGTCATAGCGGACGTCCGGAAACCCGACTGTGAACGTGCGGATCGGTTGCGCCGACGCCTCCGCCATCAGCGCGACGACGATGCTGGAGTCGATCCCGCCGGAGAGCAGCGCGCCGAGTGGCACGTCGGCGACGAGGCGTCTTCGCACCGCCTCGCTCACCGTCGCGCGCACGCGCTCGAGCCATTCGCTCTCGTTCGCGCTCGCCTCCACCGGCTCGGGCTGCCAGTACCGCTCGATGCGCTCCGTCCCGCCTTCAGCGACGAGCACGTGTCCGGGCGGGAGCTTGTGGATGCCGTGCAACGCGGTCCCGTCGCCGGGGACGTACTGCAGCGCGAGGTACGCGTCGACGGCAGCGAGGTCGATCTCCCGTGACACCTGAGGCAGGCGCAGCAACGCTTTCAGCTCTGAAGCAAACGCGAGCGTTCTGTCAGGGAGCCGAGTCCAGAGGAGCGGCTTCTTCCCGAGCCGGTCGCGTGCGAGCACGAGGCGCTCGCGTCCCGCGTCCCAGAGAGCGACGGCGAACATCCCGTGCAGCCGCTCGACGAAGTGCGGCCCGCTCTCTTCGTACAGATGCGGGAGGATCGGTGTGTCGCCGGTTCCGCGGACGACGTGTCCGCCCAGTTGGTCGCGAAGCGACAGGAAGTTGTAGGCCTCGCCGTTGAAGACCGCTACGACGTCACCTGCCTCGTTCGACACCGGTTGAGAGCCCGTCTCCAGGTCGATCACCTTCAAGCGCTGGTGACCGAGCACGCACCGGCCGAAGGTGTCCGTCGATCCCTCATCGGGCCCGCGATGGACGAGCGCCGCGCGCATGACGTCGACGAGCTCGGGATTCGGCGGGCCCGCTGGCGAATAGAGTCCGGCGATGCCGCACACGGGACACATACTGCACGGGCGGTACGCGGTCGTCTCGTGTCATGTGGAGCGTCCGCTGGACGACGATGTCTGGAAACGCTTCAGCGCCATGCAGGAGCGCAGACCGGGCGGCTTCGCCATCGCGGCCCTGATGCGTCCACCTGCCGAGGGGGAGAACGAGGAACGCTGGCTCGAGCGGGCGCGTGAGGCCCAGGCGCGGGCGCCCTTCGGTCTGCACACCCACTGGACCGCGCCGGATCACGCCCGGCCCAGCGGGGGTGATCCCGCTGCGCTCGTGCGCGAGCAGGGAAGGTGGCTCGAGTCGGTGGGTCTCGGGCCGACGTTCTTCTGCGGCGGCGGCTGGTACTTCGACGAAGGCGTGGCCGCGACGGTCGCGGAGCTCGGGTATGCCGACTGCACCGCGACCGCGTTCCGGCCCGGATATCTCGAGCCGGGTGCTGCGCATCTGCAGCTCCAGGAGCCTACGTGGCTCGCGCTCGGCGACGGACGCACGCTGCTCGAAGTGCCGACGACGCACTCCATCGGCATGCTCGCGCGCGGCTTGCTTGCACCATTCCGACGTCAGATCGTGCACGCCTACTTCCACGACACCGATCTGCTCGTCCACCGGCGCGCTGCAGCTCTGCACATCGGGCTCCCCTTCCTCGCACTCGAGAGGACCGCGACGGACCTCGACGAGCTTCAGCGCGGCTTGCGGCCCGAGAAAACGATGTCGTTCGCGAACAGGCGTGCATGAAGCGGGACAAGGCGTCCCGCGATGAGATCCAGCTGCACGTCCTCGAAGCCGCCGAGCAGGGCGCGAATGTCGTTCGGCGCGAACATCTGCAGATGCGTCGGGTCGTCCTCGGGTTTCTGCCCGAGCAGGAAACGCAGCCTGTTCTTTAGCCGGTAGGCGTTCGGAACGGAGGCGACGAACGTTCCTCCGGGTCGGAGCACGCGGAGCACTTCGCCGATGACGCGCCGCGGATCGCGAAGATGCTCGAGGAGCTCGCCGGCGACGACGACGTCGAAGGTGCCGTCGGCGAAGGGCAGCGCATCGTCGAGGTCGGCCCAGCGCGTCTCGATTCCGAGCTTCTGGGCCTCGGCGAGCGCCTCGCGGTCGGCGTCGACGCCGACGATCTGGTTCCCGCCGGCGTAGGCCTGGGTCAGGGCGCCGTCACGGCAGCCGAGGTCGAGGACGTCTCGCCCGGGCCCGCCGACGTAGCGGCGGAAGAGATCGACCCGTTCGGGGCCGGCGAAGACGAAGCCGGCACCGCGCTCGACACGGTTGTGCTCGGCATACCGCTCGCTCAGCTGCTCCAGGCTCACCGGTTGCGAGCCTAGCCGTCCCTGGAACTCCCCGAAGTACACTCCGGCGCGTGAGCACGAAGCCAGCCGTGCCGGCCGACCCCCGGCCGGCGCCGGTCGAAGACATCCGCTCGGCCCGGCCCTACCTGCTCTCCCGCACCACGCTCCTGGCCGTTGCCAGGCGCGTCGCCAGCGTGGCGGCTCTGGTGACGCTCGACCTGTTGGGTCTCGTCCTCGGCGTCTTCGTGGCGCTCATCTTCCGGGAGCTCTACCTCGGCCAGTGGCCGCCGCTGTGGGGAATCCTCTGGGACACCGAGACCAATTGGTTGCCTTTCCTCACCGTGATCACGGTGCTCGTGTTCTGGGTGGGCGGGCTCTACCGGCGCCGTGAGCTTCGCGCCGGCGTCGGCCAGATCGTGCTCTCGATGGTGCTCGTCGCAGTGATCACGCTCGCGTTCGGCCTCGGAACGGGCTACCACTTCACGACCTACGGTCTGACGCCGACGGCCGTCGTGACGACGACGTTCTTCATCGGCATCCTGCGTTCGAGCTACGAGGTGCTCACCCGGGACGTCTTGCGCCTCGCAGGCGCGCGCCGCCGGACCGTGCTCGTCGGCGAGGGCGAACAGCTCGCGGCTCTGCGGCGCACGCTCGGGGCCGATCGCAGTGGGATTCGCTACGAGTTCCTCGGCGCGATCGCACCGAACGGCGATGCGGGCGACCTGCGCGCCCTGGGCGGCCTCGACGCGGTGCCGCGCATCCTGCGCGAGCACGACGTCCACGAACTGATCGTGACGGACGGTGGTTTCGCCGAGCGCGAGCTGCTCGAGCTCGTCGAGGAGGCGCACCGCTTCGGGGCCAAGGTCAAGATCGCGCCGCGCACCACCGAGCTGCTCCTGCAGCGCGCCGAATACATTCCCGGCGAAGGGGCGCCGCTGTTCGAGTTGCGTCCCCCGGCGCTCGCCGGATCGGAATGGGCGTTGAAGCGGGGCTTCGACCTCGTCGTGTCGAGCCTGGTCATCGTGGCGGGCCTGCCGCTCTGGCTCGCCGTGGCGGGTTCGGTCAAGCTCAGCTCTCGCGGTCCCGTTTTCTATCGCGACCGGCGCATCGGCCTCGGAGAGCAGTCCTTCGGGATGATGAAGTTCCGGACGATGTACGCCGACGCGGCCGCGCGTCAAGGAGCGCTCGAGGCCGACAACGAAGCCTCCGGCCCGCTCTTCAAGATCAAGGACGATCCTCGTGTCACGCCGGTCGGGCGGTTCCTGCGCCGTTTCTCGCTCGACGAGCTGCCGCAGGTGCTGAACGTCCTGTGGGGCGAGATGTCGCTGGTCGGCCCGCGGCCTCTGCCGGTCCGCGACTACGAGCAACTTCTGCCCTGGCACCGCAAGCGCTATCTCGTGCTGCCGGGAATGACGGGCCTGTGGCAGGTGTCCGGCCGGATCGATCTCACCTTCGACGACCTGGTCCGGCTCGACTTCTACTACATCGAGAACTGGTCGATCTGGCTCGACATCACGATTCTGGCCAGGACGCTGCCGGCTGTTCTGGCTCGGCGGGGTGCGTATTAAAGGCGCCGACTTGGCGGCGCCGACCAGAAAGGTCGTGCGGGCTTCGCCCGCGCGACCGGCCTCGGCGCCCATGGTTTCGGGCCGGCTGCACCACACTTCGACCTGACAGAGAGCCGACACATCCGTTCGCCATACTGGTCGCGTGCCTTCTGCACCCAAGATCTTGGCGGTTGCTTCCGCGACGGACCTCGACTTTCGTTACGGCTGCACGCCCGCGTGGTGGCAGATCTGGAAGGGCCTCAACGAGGTCGGCGTCGACCTGATCGTCACGCCCTATCGCGGGCGGGCGATCGAATCGCCGTGGTGGCGCACCGCGCCCAATCCTCTGTATCGGGAAGCGGAGCTCTTCGCAGGCGCCCGCGGGCTCGCCGCGCGGCTGAAAGGCGACACGCTGCTCCGGCGCGGCGAGGACAACCCGGAAGACACGGTGGGAGACAGGATCACGCGCGAGGCGATCTGGCGATACGTCACGCCGCGCTGGCAGCGACATCTGGAGCAGATCGTCGAGCGCGAGCGCGACGTTGCCGCGGTGATCGTCTTCACGGTGCCGATGGCGCATCTCCGCGGGATCCCGACCCGGTTGCGCGAGCGGTTCGACGTCCCGGTCGTGTTCTACGACGGTGACGTGCCGATGAGCCTGCCCGAGTTCGGCGGCATGGACACCGGGTTCAACTACTACCACGGTGCCGATCCGTCCGAGTACGACCTCGTGCTCTCGAACTCCGAAGGTGGGCTCGACCGCTTGCGCGAGCTGGGTGCGCGGCGCGCGGAAGCGGTCTTCTGGGCTGCGGACCCGGAGCTGTTTCAGCCTGCGGCCGTGGAGAAGGAGCACGACGTCTTCTTCTACGGCTATGGAGACAAATTCCGGCGTGAGTGGATGAAGGAGCTCGTCGGCGAACCGAGCCGGCGCGATCCCGACGTCGATTTCGCCCTCGGCGGGATGGACTTCCAGGGCGACACCGGGAACGCGCGGCTGATCGGCGACGTCCCCTTCAACGTCTTCGCGCAGGCGATCTCGCGCGCGCGGATCAACCTGAACATCACGCGCCGTTCGCACGCGACGGTCTACGCGTCCTCGACGTGCCGGCCGTTCGAGCTCGCGGCTTCCGGCGCGGCGATCGTGTCGAATCCCCACGAAGGGATCGAGCGCTGGTTCGACGTCGGCTCGGAGTTGCGCGTCGTCTCGAGCGCGGACGAAGCAACAGCTGTCTACCGCGAGCTGCTGGACGATCCGGGGGCGGCCGAGGCGATGGGGAGGCGTGCTCGCGAAAGAGTGCTCGACGAGCACACCTACGCGCATCGTGCGCGGCAGATCCTCGAGCTCGTCGGGCTCCAGACTCCCGTGGCCGCCGGTGGCTGAGCTCGCGGAGATGCCGGCCCGGCCGCGCGACGACGTGCTCGCGCAGATTGCGGAGCTGCGGCGCCTCGCGATCGTCCCTGCGCTGAACGAGGAGGAAACGGTTGGCCGCGTGATCGAGGAGATCCGCGCCTTCGATCCGGGATTCGACATCGTCGTGGTCGACGACGGCTCCACGGATCGGACCGCAGGGCTGGCCGCGGATCGGGGTGCGTACGTGCTTCGCCTCCCGTTCAACCTCGGCATCGGCGGTGCCGTCCAGACGGGTTACCGCTTTGCCTTCGAGCACGGCTACGACATCGCGGTTCAGGTCGACGGCGACGGCCAGCACGACCCCACGCAGTTGCCGGCGATCCTCGGGCCCGTCGTAGCCGGAGACGCGGATCTCTGCGTCGGCTCGCGCTTCGCGAGCGGCAGCGGCTACCAGTCCTCTTTCTCGCGCCGGGTCGGGATCAAGCTGTTTGCGTGGGTCGTCTCGGCCGTCGTCCGCCAGAAGGTGACGGACACGACCTCGGGATTCCGCGCGGTGAACAGGAAAGGCATCGCGCTCTTCGCCGCCGATTATCCGCACGACTATCCCGAGGTCGAGGCGACGATCATGTGTGTGAAGCACAAGTTGCGGCTACAAGAGGTTCCGGTCGAGATGCGCGAGCGTGGCGGCGGCGCATCGTCGATCACCGCGCTGCGGTCGATCTACTACATGACGAAGGTGCTGCTCGCGATCTTCGTCGGCCTCTTTCGCCGCTACGCCGTCCCGCTAGAGAAGGAGCATCGCCGATGACACCGCTCCCCGTATCGATCGCCGCTGCGGTCGCGTCCTTCCTTTTGCTCGTCGTGGTCTTCGAGTTGATTCGATCACGCCGTCTCCGCGAGCGTTACGCCTTGCTGTGGGTGCTGACCGGCGCCGTGCTCCTCGCACTGTCCGTCTGGCGTGGCGGCCTCAACACGATTGCGAGTTGGTTCGGCGTCCAGACGTATCCGCCGGCCATCCTCGGCGCGGTCGGCGCGCTCTTCATCCTCGTGGTACTGCTGCACTACTCGACGGTGATCTCCCGGCTCTCCGACCAGAACACGATTCTCGCTCAGCGCCTCGCTCTGCTCGAGCAGCAGCAGCGCGAGGGCGACGGCGGTCAGGGAACCGTGACCGCGACCGGCGGGCTGACGACGTAGACGTCGCCCAGTCGCGTGTCGTTCAGCCAGTTGGCCGCGAGTCCGATGCGGTACGACCAACTGCCGGCGCCGGGACGATCGTCGAACGCCGGTGCTCGCACCGATCCCACATCGTCCATGTAGAGCTCGCAGTTGTCGGATGAGTTCCGGAGTCTCCCAGCGCACGCCGCACCGCCAGCGGTGCCTTTCGTTCGCAGCACCCGATAGAAGACCGACGCCCTCCCCGCAGCAGGCGGTCGCCACTTGAGGTGGACGACCTTTCCGTCCGTCGTCGCTGCGATGCCGAGGGCCGCCGAAACCGGAACCAGGCTGTTTCCAAGCCGAACGGCCAGTCGCCCTTTGTCGTGAAGCCGAGGCGTGGCGGCGATCACGCCGAGTGGGAGGGCGGCGAACACCAACACGGCGGCGGCGAAGGCGATGCTCAGCTTGCGGCCGACGAGTAGCGGCGAGGCTCGCACGGGTCTCGCACGGACGCCGGGCACGAGGAGGACGATCGCCGCCCCCAGCAAGAGATAGGCCGGAAACGCCGGCATCAGGATGCGGAAGAAGCTCGCGTCGTCGATGGAGGCGGGAATGTAGGTGCCCTTGGCGAGCAGGAAGACGATGAACCAGCTCCCGACGAGGAGAAAGGCCCGTCGCGAGCGCGCGAGCAGGGCAATGCAGCCTGCGATCGGCAGCCATTCGATCACCCGTGCGACCCAGAAGTGTTCGCGCAATGCGTCGAGCGACTGCTGAAGATGAGCCCAGCTGTTCAGGCTCGGGCTGTGAATCCGGTCGATCAGGCTCCCGAATCCGGACGCGAGTCGCACCGGCTCAGCGGGTGCAGCGGCGAGCTCGCCCAGTCCGCGGTATTTCCAGAGAACGAGCGTGAGCAGCGCCGGCGCGAGGCCGGCGGCGAAGACCGGCAGCGCGCGGCGACGTTCCACGATCAGCAGCAGCGCGGGCGCGACGAGGAAAATCGAGTTCGACGGCTTGATCGCGATCGACCAGCCGGCCGCCAGCCCGGCAGCTGCGGCCGGTTGCCAGCCGGACGACTCGAGCGTGCGGAGGCAGAAGAAAGCGCAGACCAGGAGCGCGACGGTTGCAGGGAAGTCCGGCACCGAGGTGAGCCCTAGGGCTTGAGGCAGTGTCACCTCCGTGTACTTCTGGTGGTAGCCGGGCTCGACGAACACGATGCCGAGATACGGGACGACGATCCAGAGGAGCGCAGCGAAGTAGCCGAAGAGCCGGCCCGCGATGCGGCTGGCGATCCCGTACACGCACAGAAGCGCGACCGGCATCAGGATCACCGTGTTCAGCACCACGATCGCAGGGAGCGCAGAGACGAGGCTTGCGCCTGCGAACCACGAGACCGGCGCCAGCATGGTCGACCAGCCGTAGCCCACATAAGCAGGCGGCAGGTGCCCATGCCCCAGCAGGTAGGCACCGGAGTAATGCCAGAGCTGGTCGCCTCCGGCGTAGTAGAGCCAGCCGTTGTGCTTGACGGTCACCGCAAGGGCCAGCAGGGCCAGCCATTGCGCGGCCACGAGAGTGCCCAGCACGAAGGCGGGGCGGACCGTCGTCAGCAGCTCGACAGCCCTGCTGAGCCGCGCGCGGATCGCGTCGACAGCTGTGAGCGCCGGCGCGGCGGACGAGCTCACGCCTGCGCGCCGGCGGTCGCGCCGGCGTGCTCGCGGTACCACGCGATCGTCCGCTCGAGCCCCGCGCGGAGCGGTGTGCGCGCCTCGAAGCCGAAGAGCTCACGCGCGCGGCCGGCGTCGAGGCTGCGGCGAGGCTGACCGTTCGGCATCGACGTATCCCATTCGATCTCGCCCTCGAAGCCGGTGAGCTCCGCGATCTGTTCCGCGAGCTCGCGGATCGAGATCTCGACGCCCGTGCCGAGGTTGACCGGGTCGGCGCCGTCGTAGCGTTCGGCCGCGAGCACCAGCCCCTCCACACAGTCGTCCACGTAGAGGAACTCGCGCGTGGGTGAGCCATCGCCCCAGAGCGTGACGCGGTCGGCGTTGTCCAGCATCTTGCGGATCAACCCTGGAATGACGTGCGACGTCTCGAGATCGAAGTTGTCGCGCGGCCCGTACAGGTTGGCGGGCAAGAGGAAGATCGAGTCGAGCCCGTACTGCTCTCGGTAGGACTGTGCGCCGACGAGGATGGCCTTCTTCGCGACGCCGTAAGGAGCGTTCGTCTCCTCTGGATAGCCGTTCCAGAGGTCGTCCTCGCGAAACGGAACCGGGGCAAACTTCGGATACGCGCACACGGTGCCGGCGATGACGAGCTTGCCGAGGCCCTGCTCGCGCGCGAGCTCGAGGACGTGGGCGCCCATCATCAGGTTCGCGTACCAGAACCGGCCCGGATTCACGCGGTTGGCGCCGATGCCGCCCACCTCGCCCGCCAGGTGGAACACGCGCTCCGGCCGGGCGTCGGCGAACAGTCGCGCTGCGTCGTCCCATTTCGTGAGGTCGTAGTCCGCGCGCCGCGCGACAAAGACATCGTGACCGTCTGCTTCGAGGCGTTCGACGAGGTGCGAGCCGAGGAACCCGCCGCCGCCTGTGACGAGGATCTTCATGCGGGGGCGCGCGTCTGCGTCAGCCAGTCGACCCGGCCGATCCAGCGGGGACGGTTCTCCGCAAACCAGGCGATCGTGCGTGCGACGCCGTCCTCCCACGACACGTGGGGCTCCCAGCCGGTTTCCCGGTTGAGCTTCTCGTAGCCGACCCGCAGCGCCATGACCTCACTGGCTCCCGGCCGGTAGCGATCGGCAGTGGAGACGATCTCCCGCGCTTCCCAGTACCCCTGTTCGCGCCCCACGCGGAGGATGAGCTCGGCCCACTCGCGCATGGAGACGTTCTTTCCCTGTCCGTAGACGTAGAGGTCGCCCGGGATCCCACGCGCGGCGACCATCAGGTGCCCGCGGACTCCATCGGTGCAGAAGCAGAAGTCGCGCATCGGCTCGAGCTGGCCGAGCTCGACGGTCTCGCGCGTGAGCGCCTGAGTGATGATCGTCCCCGTGACGTAGCGCGGGTTCTGGCGCGGTCCGTAATTGTTGAACATCCGCGTGACGACGCCGGGCACGCCGAATGCGTCGTGGTAGTTCATCGTCAGGAAGTCCGCGGCGACCTTCGAGGTGGCGTAGATCGACTTCGGATTGATCGGGGAGCGCTCGTGGAGGATCAACCCGCCCTCGTCGTCGAAGTCGTGATGGTGCGCCACGTCCTCGTGCACGTTTCCGTACTCCTCCGATGTGCCGGCGGTGTCGAACTTCTCGAGCTCCAGGCCGTTGTCGACGATCGACTGCAGCAGGTTCAGGGTTCCGATCGTGTTCGCCGTCACCGTTTCGTACGGGCGGTGCCACGATTCGCCGACGTGTGCCTGCGCGCCGAGGTGGAAGACGTAGGGCTTGTCGGGCGCGTGGAGCAGCTCTCTGACGAGGTAGTCGATCGACGTCTTGTCCGTCAGATCCGCGAAATGCACCTTGAGCTGCTCGCGTAGCGGGCCGATGTTGTTCAGCGCGCCGCTCGAAGTTGCGCGCACGAATGCGTGCACGTTCGCCTCTAGTTGGACGAGTGCGTCGGTGAGATGCGATCCCATGAAACCGTCGGCGCCCGTGACCAGGCAAGTCCTGCCGGTGAAGGAGTCGCCGAAGTCCCGCCGGAGATCAGCGACGGCATCGTCCGTCCAGGTGGAGTCGTGTTGGTCTGCTTTCATGCAGCGGTGCCCGCCGACGAGCAGCCCAAGGGTAGCCCGGAGCGCGGCCGGAGTGCCGTTCGAAGCGGCGCCTTTACAGGCCTCTCATATGTGATCCTGAGCCTGGCTGCCGCTGTTGCGGGCGCCTTCCTGGCGCACAAGTTCGGCCGGAACCGTGAGACGGACGGCTTCATGGCTGCGTACGGCGTCTACCTCGTGCTCGTGCTCGGCGCTCAGGCCTTCCGGATGGTCGTCGTCCCCGACCTCACCCGCGCCGAGGCGGAGGGGCGGCTCGGCTCGGAGTTCCGAGCCTACGCACTCGCTTTCCTGGCCGTCGCCGTTCCGGCGACGATTCTCACGGCGGCGTTCTCGCATTTCTGGGGTGAGCTGATCACCGGTCGGCTACCGGCCGACTCGGCGGCGGTCGCCGCCAATGCGTTGCCGTGGCTCGTGCCCGCCGCATTCGCCCAGCTGATCGCCGCGCTTGCCGCCAGTGCGCTCGCTGCGAAGGACAGCTACGTCCCTGCGGCTCTCGGTTTCGCGCTCGGCGGCGTCGGCGGCGTTGTCTTCTTCGTGCTGGCTGCTGACTCCCACGGTCTCATCGCGCTCGCGTGGGGGCTCGCGTTGAACGGCGCGATCGCAATCGGCCTGCCGATGATCGTCCTGCTCGTGCGCGGCAACAGACTGCGGTTGCATCGAGGCGTTCCACTCCGGCTCGGCCACCGGCTCTGGCGGCTCCTGTACGGCTCGGCCGTCCCCGTTGCTCTGCAAGGCCTCTACGTGATCGCGCTCCGCTTCGCCGCAGGCACGGGCGAGGGCAGCGTGACGAGCCTGTCGTATGCGTATCTGCTCGCGGCGACGTTCGTCAGTACGACTGCCTTCTCGCTTTCGCTCATCTCAGCGGCGCCGTTGACCCGGCGTGGTGTCGATGCCGAGAGCGCTGCGGATCACGTCGTGCATTCCGCCTGGGTCTCGCTCGCCTTCGTCGGCGCGGCTGCCGGGCTCGTCGCACTCGTCGGCGGACGTGTCGTCACGGCTGTCCTCGGCGAAGCATTCTCGGGTCATGTCGGCGACCAGCTTGGGCGTCTCGTGGTGTTTCTTTCGCCGTGGATGGTCGCGAACGCCGCGTTCTTGATCATGTATCCGCTGCTGTTCGTCATGCACCGCACACGACTGTTGATCCCGCTCGCGGTCGCCGCTGTCGTCGTCGACATTCCCATCTCGATCGCCGGCCGCGCCATGTGGGGTCTCACCGGAGTAACGGTCGCCCTCGGCGTCTCGACGCTCGTCGTCGTGCTCGGTCTGATGGCTTCCCTTTCACCTCGGATGTTGACCTTGACTGCGATCGGGCTCGGACGCCTCTCGATCCTCGTCGGTGCGGCAACCGCGCTCGCCTTCGGCGGCGCGTCGCTCGTCCTGGGTGCGGTGCCCGCGGCGGCGGCGGGGCTTGGGCTCTATGCCTTGCTGCTGGTCGCGATGCGTCAGCTCGGTTTGGCCCAGGCCTGGCACTACGTGCGCGCCCTCCACTGACAGGCGCACCCCGTACAATCATCCAAATGTCCGGGCCGGAGGCGAAAAACCCGGCGCCTGCAGGTATTTCCTCGCCGGAGGAGATCGACGTCGCCGCCCTGTTCGATCGGCTCCGCGAGGAGCTTCGACGTGGTGCCGTTCATGAGGACTCGCGCGGGGCCGAATACGCCTCGACCAGGGCGCTCGCAGAGCGGTTCTGGCCGGTTACGGCCGAGCATCCGGCCGGCGGTGGTCTCAAGGGAATCGTCAAGCGCTTCCTTCGCAAGCTCATGCGCTGGTACGTCGAGCCCCTCGCTGGGGACCAGCGCGTCTTCAACGACTCCGTCCTGAAGCTCGTCGATGCGCTGTCGGAGCGAGCTGACGCCTCGACCGCTGCACGGGAACAGGCGGAGCGACTCTTGCGTGAGCTGCAGGAGCGGCTCGAGCGACTCGAGCGGCGTGGCCCCGCCACGGGTGGCGCGCCGGCGCCGACGACGGTCGCGACGCAGCCTGCCGCCTCCTCGGTTCCGGACTACTTCGCGTTCGAGAGCAGGATGCGCGGCAGCGTCGAGTCCATCCGCGAGCGCCAGCGACACTACGTCGACGACCTGCGAGAGGAAGGGCCCGTGCTCGACATCGGCTGCGGACGCGGCGAGCTACTCGGCCTTTTGCTGGAAGCCGGGGTGGAGGCGCGCGGAATCGACGCCGACGCGGACATGGTCGCATACGCGCGCGGCGACGGCCTCGAGGTAGAGCAGGCCGACCTCCTCGAGCACCTCGAAGGACTGGGCGCCGGCTCGCTTGGAGCGATCTTCATGGGTCAGGTCGTCGAGCACCTTCCGGCCTCGACGCTCGTGCGCGCCCTGGCGCTCGCCGCCGCGAAGCTGCGACCCGGCGGAGTTCTCATTGCGGAGACGATCAACCCCCTGTCACCGATCGCGCTGCGCAACTACTTCGCGGACCTGACGCATGCGCAGCCGCTCGTGCCCGAGACGCTCGAATTGCTCGCGCGCCAGTCGGGGTTCGCGCAGACGGAGATCCGATTTCTCAACGAGCCCGCCGAGCGGCTGACCGAACCGGACGACCCGGTGATCGCCGCCAACGTCCGTCGTCTGAACGAGCTCCTGTTCGCCCCTCTCGACTACGCACTCGTAGCGCGAACGGCCGCA